>ENA-ORXR01000406-ORXR01000406.1-marine-metagenome-genome-assembly--contig:-NODE-406-length-60600-cov-9.927680_pt1 | contig 60600 bp, 58 predicted proteins | sample MGYA00237866_ERZ511479 | MGnify/ENA metagenome assembly ERZ511479 | reverse complement strand
GATGCAACATCACTCGGTGGCAGCTCCGGCTCCTGTCTCCTGTCCTGCGATAACGAGCTCGACGTCATCGGCCTGCATTATGGCGGTGACTGGTTGCGCGCGAACTTCGCACACGACATGGCCCATGTCTCGAGAACGCTGATCAGCCTGCCTGGTCTTGTCAAGCAGTTGGCATCGACCGAACAGTCGAGTCCCACCAGCATCGCATCGGCAACCCGTTCCAACCAGGTCGATCCGAACGCGGATCTGTCGGCCGCAGGTCTTGTCGATCCGCGAACGGTGCCGGCATGAACGCGCAGGATCTCGCTTCCTGCCTTGCTTGCACACGTGACGAATTCGGCCAGATATTCGAACAGGTTCGGCAACTCGGCAACAAAGAGACGAGCCCTTACCTCATCCAGGTCATGGGTGTGCCGCCCGGTGAGAACGAGCGCGCCTTCGCCCGTGCACTCGGTGCGGCCGATACGGACGGCTGGCTCGACGCCTTGTGGGCCAAGCTCGAGCAGGTCGGTCATGTGTCACGCACACCTGACTCGGGGCCAGCGACCGTGTTGCAGCAGTTCGTCAACAAGCACAGCGGTTTTCAGGATCCGGCAAAGATCAACCGAATGATGCCCAAGCGAATAAGCCAGGTCTGTCTACTGGAGGTCGATCAGGGCGAATCCATGGGCAGCGGATTCCTCGTCGGCCCGAATGCCGTGTTGACAAGCTGGCATGTCATCAAGCGATTGCTGAACGACAAGGGTGAACCTACAGCCGACTCGCACAAGCTCGTCGGTCTGCACTAGGGTTCGGTTCCGGCGCTGATCGACGGCGAGGCGATGAACACGGGCATTTCCGGCAAGGCTATCTGCGAGTCTGCCGGCGCAAGTTATGTTCCGCACGCCTCGTCGGTTCTGCAGTTCAGACGCCTCAACAACAGTGGTCCGATCATCGGTCGCGAGCTGTGTCAGCGCTGGATCAACGATTGCCGATCAGGACGATCCCGGATCACACACGTCTATGTCGGCAGGCACAAAAAGGGAGCGAGCTTCAGCTGCGAGATCATGCGCGCCTGCCTGCCCGAGGTGGAGAACCGGATCACCGTGGTCAGTGCGATGGAACTTCCCGTCCGGGCCGATGCCGCCGCTGCCTTCATCTTGACGAAGATGGACATTCCGGGCGATGTCAGCCTGCCCGGTCAGGACAATCCACAAACCACTATTCCTGCCTGGATAAAGTCCAACCTGTTGCCAGCCTTTCGTGATCAGTTGAACGCGGCCAGCACAGACACCCTGCGCTGGCTGGTCATCGACAATATCGACAGCGAGCCACTGCCCGACACGGATGTCCGCTGGTTTCTCGAGGCGCTCTACAAACAGATCGAAAGCATGCCCAACCTGCGTATCGTTCTCATCGGCCTGCGCACACTGCCACCAGGTGCCAATACAACTCTGGTCCAGGACGAGGAGATTCGGGGCCCGGAGCACGATGAGATCTGTCGCTACATCCGCATGCGCTATACCCAGACACAGATCGAATTCGACTACCAGGGCGGCGAAATCAACCGCCTCGCCACCCTCGTCGAGCGTTCCGGCTCATCCGCCATCGAAGTACTGGGAGAATACGTCCATACCAAGGTGGACAAGATGATCGACGACGTCGTCATGGAGCGTTGATACATGCTGCTGGACGCCGAGACACCCGTCGACAAGCAGACCGAGCGGCAGGATGAGGCCAATCTCACGCTATTGCTGGCAAGCGCACTCGTTGATCACCTGGATCCCGTGGATTTCGGTAAAGGCCTCGTCGACGCCGAGTTGCACGACAAGGCGCTGGCATATCTGTCGGGGTTCTGCGAGGAAATCCGCCACGAGGAGACCTATCGCTGGTCGCTCAAGGGCGATTTCCGACGAGATCTGTTGAAGCAACATCTACAGAGTCCACTGTTCGAATCGGTTCGGGCCAAGACGGTAGTGGATACCGATGATTCGTTCGGACTCTTTCTCGGCATGGGCTTGAACGGTCAGGACCTGACCCGTGAGACCGATGGTGCAATGAGCAAACCGGAGACGGCTCACGCGCTGATGCGTGCCTCGACGCTCATCGAGTTCCTGGGCATCGAGCCACAGGAGCCTCGGACGACCGCAGCAGGCAATGCGCCCGAGCAACAGATCAGTCGCACGCGCTCGATTCGACAACGCATCGCCCAGACCGCATCGATCAGTGCATTGAACAACACTGCCGGCGGTGATTTGTACGGCCGCTATCACGAGTTCCGGGAACTGATCAAGTACCGCAATACCGATCTGTCCGAGCAGCTCAACGGGCCGCTGAAGCTCTTCATCGTCATCGGCGTCGGCGGTATCGGCAAGTCAGCCCTGGTTTCGCGCTATGTCGCCTGGCAGCGCAAACGTCCCTGGCAACCACCCGTGGTGTATTTCGATTTCGATCGACCGAGCCTCAAGCCGGACGATCCGCTCGCGCTGACGCTCGAGTTCACCCGGCAACTCGGCATGTTCGAGTCGAGTCTGGACGCTGCCTTGTCCCGCTTCAGAAAACAGCAACGCGAACACAATCCGGGAATGACCAGTCATCGGATGTCCGGACGTGCATTGTTCGCGGCGCTGTCAGACCTCCGTGCCGTTCTCACCGCCTGGCCAAGGCGCAGTCGTCCGGTGACGGTAGTAATCGACACGTTCGAGGAGATCGCGCTACGCGGCAAGCCGGCGGTGGATCAGACGATGAGCTGGCTGAACGATCTACGCAATACCACCGGCCTTACCAATCTGCACATCATCATCGCCGGCCGGGAAATGCCCGATTCGCTACTCGCCGATCGCGACACCCACGTCTATCATCGCGTCCGCTTGTCGGATCTGCACCGCGACAGCGCCATTCTACTGATCAGGGACGCCGGCATCGATCCGGCCGTTGCCCGCAACGCCGTCGATGTCTTTGGCGGTAACCCCCTGGTACTGCGCATGTTCATCCGCTTCTGCGAGAAGAAGCCCGAATCGATTCAGGCTTTGCTCGAGGACGGTCGACAGCAGAAGCGCAGTGCTCCCACCGGTGAGCTGGCTGTCCGGTTTCTGTGCGAACGCATCCTGATCAGAATCGACGATGAGCAGGTAAAGAAACTTACCAATCCGGGTCTGCTGCTCCGGCATATCACAGCCGATCTGATCAAGTCGGTACTGGCCGGGCCCTGTGATCTTGGTCCACTGACCGACGAGCAAGCAGAGGAATTGTTCGACAGTCTCGCCGGACACGTCTGGCTGGTACGTCAGGAAGGGGATCGACTGCTGAGCCACCGGCGCGATCTGCGACGACTGATGTTGCCGGGCATCCAGCAACAGAATCCGATTGTCTACGAAGCGATCATTCGCGGCGCGATTGCCTACTATGAAGGCTCACCCGAGGGCGTCAACCCACAGGAAGCCTGGCTCGAGGCCGCCTACCATCGCGGTTTCCTGCCCGACAAGCCCGTGTACACCGATCCTGACGAAGCGCGCCAGATCATCTCCAGGCTGGGTGCCGATCTTCTCGACTGGCCGATCCACGCCTCTGCGTTGATCAAGCATGCGGCGCAGCTGCCCGAACGCTTGACCGAAGACGAGATCAACAGCCTGTCTCGTCACCAGGGCATAACCAGTCGGGCTATCCGGGCCGATCATCTACTGGATGACAATCTCGTGCAGGAGGCTTCCAACGAGTGGGCACGTAGCGGCGTCGGACCGGACGCCGACCCGGCAGAGCCGGATACCGCCCATCGAACGAACGATGATCCGCCTGCGCATACATACGTGGAGGAGTTGGCCTATCAGAATCGTGTGGCCGTGAACGCCGTGGCGATGCGACTCGCCTTTCATCAGGGTCGTTTCGAGAGACTCAGTGAGCGCGCGACGCAGATTCTCGATCCGCTGTTTTCCCGCCGCGATGCGCTCGCCACCACGCACTTCTGGCCAGACGAAAGACTCCTGAACAAGCTGCCCTGGTACGTCGCGCTCAGCGTACTGGCCGAGCCGATCTCCGGACTCGAGCCCGAGCACATCATTCCTGTCCGGGCACTGGATGCGGTGCAGGCGACACCGCGCCGGGTGGGCATCAAGACTACCTTCGAGATGTTCTACATGTTGGCCATTGCCAGCCTCATGGAGGATAGCCGGGCGGTCGAGTCGTTGAACGCGTTCCTGAGAGCAAGCCTTCCACACTTCGCGCCACCCATCGACAATGCAGCTCAGCTTCAGGTACTGCAGTTGAGCGTACAAGCCACGACAATCGGCGCGCTTGTCGGTAACAGTGATCTGATCACCGTGACCAACTGCGATGCGCTGCGCTTCAGCTCACTGCAAATGCCCATCTCGGCGGCGCACCCGGACACACAAGCCAATCGTCAGCGACTCGATGTTGCCCGGCAGGCAGGCGAGGCGATCGCCGAACGACGCCCGTCGCTCAAGGATCTGGACGAGATCCGCTCCTACATGCGACAGCATAAGGTCGAAGTGCTCGGCCCGGCCGGATTGAGCCTGCTGCAGTCACGGCAGGAAACCCTTTATCCACCACTTCGATTCGTTCTGGAGACAGTCGCCACCGACGCGATGGAATCCGTATTGGCGGAACTGTCGCAGTTGTCCCCCTACTGGCCAATCGAGCTCACGCCTGGCGACACGCCCAGGAGCCACACTCATGGTCGTGCCGAGATCACTGCCATGGTCGAGACCGCCGACCGTTGTGGCTTGCTCGTCGACTTGCTCGATCTTTCTGCAAGTGCGTCCCCCGACCCTCTTCTCAAGGATGAGCTCCGACTGCTGCAGCGACTGGAACTCAAGTTGAACCCGCAAGGTGACACTCGCTGATTTCAAAGCTCTGTAACAACACTGCCTTGTCGTTGCCATGACTGGCCCGCTTGACGTTGCAACGACTAACCCTATGTCTACCCGCAAATGATTCGCACATCGATAGAGCAAGGGCATACTGCATCGTACCTACCTGAAGCCCATTCAGAACGAACGACAAGCCGCGCTGCTTCGGCAGACGTTAGTCGGCGTGTTCATCGATCGACATGACTGCATCGATCGCGTCAACGACATGAGGATGAGAGGACATGGCTGAAGACTCTGTGCTGGACAGGCCCACCGCGAGGAATCTCGCTGATGATGCCGTGAAGGGTAAGCAAGGGGCGAACGAAATCACCACACCCGGCCATCAGTCGGCACCGGCCCTTCAACACGATGATGGTCACGGTGACAACGCCGAAAAGATGTCTGCGAGTCCCCCGACCGGGACTTCTGCCAAGGCCTTGCTGAACACGACGTCGCGCTTGAGCGAACGTCAGGAAATGATTCGAATCATCAGCAATCGCCTGTTCGTCGCCTTGTTCGCGCTCATGGCCATCACCATGCTTGGCGGCTATCTCACCTGGCAAGGGCATGCGGTGAGCGCAGGCGCAACGAACTGGATGGTCATGCTGTGTGGCGCCATCGGCGGATTCATTTCCCTGCAAAGACGCCTGAAGACGATGACTGAGGGAGATCTTCTGCTATTGGCAAGGTCCTGGGTTTATGTACTCCTGTCACCGCTTGTTGGCGGAATTCTCGCTCTTCTTCTGTACTTCCTGTTCATCGGCGAATTGCTGCAGGGCGATCTGTTTCCAGACTTCGTGATCGATGGCGCGCCCGGCAACGACGCCGGCACGAGCCTGGCAGACAACGGCGGAAATTCATCTCGTTCCGGTGTTGCCGTTCTGTTCAGTGTCAAGGGCGCGGCCTATACCGACTATGCAAAGCTGATCTTCTGGTGCTTTCTTGCGGGGTATTCCGAAAGCTTCGTGACCAACATCATCAGCCGCTTCGAGTCGGACTCTGATGACAAGCCCGTCTAGTCGTCACTATCAATACCAGCACGGCAGCCGCGCCGACGAGGTTCGGCAACCAGGTCAGCGGCCAGTAGCAGCCGACCGCGCCAATCAGTATCAGCGGCCAGTGCCACCACGCAAGCGGCCCTTCCGAGTAACGCTGCAACAGGCAATTGGTCGCGTAGATGCCAAACAGTGCAAATACGGCAAGCCGGAGCAGTTCCGGCAGATCCGCACCGATCAGCGGCGTGTAGGCAAACATCAGTGGCACGATGTACAGGCCTTTGGCGATCTTCCAGGATTCCACGCCTGTCGCCATCGGCTTCGAGCCGGCGATACCTGCCGCCGTAAACGCCGCGAGGCACACCGGCGGGGTGACGTTGCTGTCCTGACTCAGCCAGAACACGATCAGGTGAGCGGTAAGGAGAAAAAGTGTCATGTGCTCGGCATCGACCAGCAAGGGTCGGATGGCCACCGCGACATCGAAGGGAATCGAGCTCATCAGGGCCTTCGCCTCGGACAAGGGCATGCCGTCGCCCAGAGTGGCCGCGAGTGCAGGGTCCACCAGCGCAAACGACATCGCCGCCGCAGGATCGGTAATGCCCGCGACAAGTTGCTGCACGATCAAGCCATCGGCGAGCATGCCGGCGAGCGCCGGGGCCGAGAGGATTGACAGCACGATGTAGGCCGCCGTGACCGGCAAGCCCATACCGAGGACCAGCGAGGCGATACCGACAAGCACGAGCGCGAGCAACAGCGAGCCCTGGGACCATTGCGCGATCATCAAGGCAAAGGTGTTTGCCAAGCCCGAGGTCGTAACTGCATTGTTGATCAAGCCCACCGCGACCAGTAGCACTGCGGTCATGACAGCCGTCTTGATGCCGAGCGCGAATGCTCTTGAAATGTTGAGCGGCCCCATGCGATGCGGGCTGATCCAGCTCACTACAATCAGCATGCCGATCGCGAACACCGCCGCGAAACTCGGTGTGCGTCCGGAAACCAGCAGGTAGGTCATCGTGCCGAGAGGTAGCACGAAGTTGAGCAGGCCCGACACGAGCTTGCGCTTGTCGACGGCTTCGACGTGGTCGGTGCCGATCGCGTGCTTGACCGCCTCGATACGCACGATGAATCCCACCGAGAGAAAATATAGCAAGGCCGGCACCACGGAGACTGCCACGATGGTGCCGTAGGGAATGCCTGTGTAACTCGCCATGATGAAGGCACCGGCACCCATGATCGGCGGCATCAGCTGCCCACCGGTGCTTGATGCGGCTTCGACACCCGCGGCGAACTGCCCGCGAAAGCCGTTCGACTTCATCATCGGTATCGTGATGACACCTGTGGAGGCGGTGTTGGCAATGGCCGAACCGGAGATCGTGCCGGTCAGTGCCGAGCTGATCACGGCGACAAACGCGGCGCCGCCGCGAAAGCGGCCCGCGACGATCTTGGACATCTCGATGACGAAGTCGGATGCGCCCGAGACCAACAGGAATGCACCGAAGATCATGAACAGCGTGATGTTCGATGAGGAAATCGAGGCGATGATGCCGAACATGCCTTCGTCGTTGTAGAGCGACCGGAACAGCACATCGTCGAGGGGCAGACTAGCCGCCCGGAATGCCCCGGGCAGCATCTCGCCGAGAAAGAGAATGTAGGCGAGTGAGCAGAGAATCAGTATCGGGATGATCCACCCGGTGAGTCGTCGGGTGAGTTCCACGACACCGAGGATCACGACAATGCCCGCCACCCAGTCGATCACACCGAATTGCCAGGCCTGGCCCGTCTTTGCCAGTGTTCTCTCGTACACACCGTTCTCGGCACCTGCAACCCACAAGGCGGACGCCGCGATTGCCAGACCGAAGAGCAGATTCGCGATCAGCGAGGCGCGCGACTGGGCGCCCTTGCCGAAAGAGCGTGTGGTCATCGCCGCGATGAAGCCAAACCCCGCGAAGTGAATGGCATTCTGCCAGCGAGCAGGCTCGGCAATGATGCTGTTGGTGGCGACATGCCATAACGCGAAGGCGACGAAGCTTGCGAACAACAACATGCCGGGTATGCTCGCCGCGCTCCACGGACGGGCAAACACGATATCGAGTTCGAACAGGGCCTCGCGGCGCGCCTCAGGACCGACCTCCCAGTCTGCCGATTGCCCGGGAGACGGCCCCTTGGACGATTCGCTCACCGCGTTGACCCTTTCAGCGCAAGAACACTACTTCGCCGGCATCAATCGGTCGGGAATCTCGACACCGACTTCGGCGTAATACTTCGCAGCACCCGCGTGCAACGGTACCGGCAAACCGGCAAGCGCGGCCTCGATCGACATCGCCTGTGTCGCCGGATGGATGGCCTGCAGGAATGGCAGGTTCTCGAAAAGCGTCTTGGTCAGCAAGTACACGTGGTTTTCGTCCACAGCGGCATTGACCGCAAGGAAGTTCGGCTGTGCAACCGTCTCGACATCCGCATCCTGGCCCGGGTATGTGCCGGCGGGGATCGTGTAGGGCGTCCACAGCTCACGACCGCCATCCATCTTTTCAGCCTCCTCGGCGGTGACGGATAACAACGTGAACTTGTCGCCGTTCGTGGACATCAACTTGGTGATGGCGCTGGTCGGCACACCCGACGGGATACCAGCAGCCTTGGCCTGTCCGTCGGCCATCGCATCGACCGAAGGGCCATAGCCTGCGTAGACGAATTCGAAGTCATTGGCGAAGTCCATGCCGAGGCCTTCGAGCAGCACCTGGTTCGAACCCAGCGTTCCCGAGTTCTCCTTGCCCATGGCGACAGCCTCGCCCTTCGCGGCCATCAGGTCGGCAACCGTGCCACTGTCGACAAGCTCGTTGGCAAGCAGGAACTGCTCGACGTTCTGCCAGAGCATCGTGACCGCCTGCAGGTTTTCCTGAGGTTCCGAGACGGGGCCGGTGCCGGTTGCCGCATAAGAGCCGTACAGGCCCTGAAGGATGGCGAAATCGGCTGCTCCCGAGGCCATTGCCTGGACGTTGGCTCCGGAGCCTGCCGAATTCACGGCGGTCAGACTGAAGCCTTCGGTCGGCAGCAGCTTGACTTTCGACAGCGTCGCGATGGCAGTGCCGACCGGGTGATAGGTACCGCCGGTCGAAGCGGTGTTCAGAACGTAGTCGGCATCCTGCGCATAAGCGTGGCCGGCCAGACCGAGCGAGGCGGCGACAAGCGCGCTCACAGACAACGTCCGTATTCTGCGGATCATGGTTTATTCTCCAGTTGGTTCAACGATAGTCTCGTCGATCACGAGACCTGTAACTCTATCGAACAAGATCGACATCGGTCGATGGAAGTCAACTGATTGATCATGTTGATCTTTCTCGCCTCGATCGGTCCAACTGCGATCGTTGCAGGGCTCGATTCGGCAGAAAGCTGCTCACTTGAAGGCATGGCAGAGCAAGCGCAGATCCGCAAGGGGAAACACTCCATGACAGGCAGGGTCGATCGTTCGTCGACTCGCGCTCCGCCCTCTCAGTCCAGCACAATCCGCTGCCCGAACGGCACCGGCTGTCCTCTCGACTCGGCAGGAACCAGCCATAGCAGAGGCCAGGCGACCGGCTCACCGGCGGGGCCCTCCAGGTCGGTCAGGAACACGCCAAGATCAGGACGAAACTTGGTGGCGGCAGCGAGCATCGGCACGAAGTCGGTAGCGCCACCGCCACCGAACTCGATCTCGCGCAGGGGCTTCACGCCCGGACGAAGGAGATGCCTTGCCCGCACTCGATCATCTCCGATCACGAGATGAACATCGGCGCGGAGGGTGCGCAACAGCCGATCGATCTCGTTGGCAAAGCGTTGCAGCAAGGCATTCTCGACCGAACCGGACACATCGATGAGAACGCACAAACGGGTACAGCGCCGGGCATGACTGTAGCCAGGCTCCCAGGGCAGCCGTCGGCCGCTCGCGGTACGTCCCTGGTTGGCGATCCAGCTACGGCTAGGGCGTGACCAGTTGAGCTCGCCGACCTGAGCAAGACCCCGTTGCAACCGTGTTCGCAGGAGCTGCTCCCACGGCATGCCTGGTGCGCGGTTGTCCGCAAGCAACTGCCGCAGCAATGATTGCTCGCCGTCGGCAGCATGCGCTCGCGACAATCGCTCGGACCATTGTCGCTGCTGCTCGGCCTCGGTTTCAGGCGGCGCGGCGTCATCCGGCACAAGATCTCGCAAGATGTCCATCGCCAGATGACGAGCAACGGCTGCGCGCGGACCGTCGGTCTGCCGGGTCCGGCTCTCGTCAGCAAGCTCCGTCTCGCCTGCGTCCCCGCCGTCTTTTCGATTCGATGCTTTTCGCATCGCCGACGTCCCTTGCGCCTGACGATCGTCGATGGCCCGATACAAGGACTCGGTATCCCATCGGAGCAGGCTTGTATCCACCGGTGCGTCGATACCGAGCGCACGCTGCAGCAGCGTCTCCAGTTGAACGCTACCCGCCGGCAGCGACAACCACTCGAGACCCGACAGGGATGCATTGACGATCGCATCGGCGCACACGGTATAGAGCTCGCTGTCCACCGCACCGATGCGCTGTGCAAGCGCGAGTTCCCGAGCGACGTGACGTAACGCCACATGAAGTACCTGATGCGCAACGAGACCAGTCTGTTCCTGCAGCGGCAGCGAGTCGAAACCGGGACCGTAGTAGAGCGTGCTGCCGTCGTTGCCGATGATCCACGACCCTCGGCGCGCACGATCGGCTCTGGCGGGAGGCACCTCGACGTCACGGTGCTGCATCCACAGCGCGAGACCGCCGCTGGCGGGGGCATACTCGATCAGTCGCTGTACCGCACGAGTACCCCGATGCCCGTTGATCGAGAGCTGGTAAGTCGAGGCTTGCGATACCGGGGTTGTCACGTAACCCGCTGGCTCAGTCCGCGACAGCGGCTTGCTGCGCATCGTAGCGTTGCCACGCAGGGCTTTCGATCACGGCATCCTCATGGCCCTGCTCAAGCGACTTTCGAAGTATCAATTCCATGGCGAGCGTCTGCGACTCGCGCACCGGCAAGGTGCCAGGCATGTCCGTGAACTGTTCGACGATCTCCAGCACGCGATGGACATGTCGACGCTCGGCGACGGCCGCTCCGAGACCGTAGACGAGTCCATACAGTCCGTCGAGTGTTTCCGGCAGACGGGCTCGTGTCTCTTCGCCGACGTCGGCATCGAGCAGTTCGAGAACATTGCTGCCGGCCTGGATGTCGTCGATGGCGGCGTGGAATTCCGCTGCGTTGGCCGCACCGATTCTCCCCTGGATAAAAAGCCGCTGCTGGCCTGCGCTCAGTTTCGATTTGAGAACCCGGGAGACATCCTCCCAGCCTCTGGGACTTGCACCGACAAGGTAGTCCTGCGCCAACTGGGCGGCGGTGTCATCCAGCTTGTCCGGGCGAACCTGAAGGTAGGCCATGATCTCGGGAGCCAGGTTCTGCTGCAGCGCGTAGTCGATGAAGGCTCCGAGCACGCTCTGCACATGGAAATGGAAAAGCCGATCAGCCAACGCCGTGCCCATGTCGTGGCTGAGTGCACCATGGAAGGCCGCATTGCCGGCTGCGACGATCATCCAGCCGTCCGGAAGCCGGTATCCACCAACACGACGATCCAGTATCAGGGAATAGGCCGACGTTTGTAGCCGTTGGTCAGCCGCCGTCAGCTCGTCGAGGAAGAGAATGCCGGCCGGCTGATCGGCGGCGGGCAGGAACTCCGGTGGAAACCAGACCGTCTTGCGGGCTTCGTCGTCGGCAAACAAGGCACCACGCAAGTCGACCGGCTCGATCGTGGTCAGCCGCAAGTCGACGAGCGGCACCCCGGCCTCCTCCGCCACCTGATGGACGACCGATGACTTTCCGACACCGCGCGTACCCCACAGCATGGTGGCTCGATGACGAAGCGTCTCGTCGCGAAATTGTGCAAGCAAGGCACTCTTGAGTGTGTCGACGGCAACGAGCGGAATGTTGAGCGGCATAGAGCCAGGTGGCATCGGGCTTGGTGACAACGTGCTTGGTGGCATCGGATCAGATGATATCGGGGTTTACGCTACGAGAGTCTGGGCTGCGTTTTTTTGCCAGCGGACCAGAGAGTCTCGTCAAGCGCTCGCGGTCGTGGCGGTACTTCGATAACGGGAACCTCCCTGGCAGTCAGTGCCAGCATTCCGACCATCAGCAAGGGGGCGATACCCAGCGTCAACGGATGCATCACCAGAAGACCGCGGGACACCAATAGCCAGCAAATCGGCATCAATGCCAGCAGGCCGATCAACAGCATCAACGGTTTCAGGCGACGAACATAGACTCGCCAACGAGCACTCAGAAAGCGCCAGTGGTATCGGCTCGGCGGTTCGCCGAGCGTTCGTGCCAGATGTTGCGATGCCTCGGAAAAAAAGTGCTCTGCCCGAGCCGTTCGTCGGAATCCCCTACCCAGGGACCTCAGTACGCACTTCCAATATTCGTCCCGTGCCTGCATGGGCCGCCAGTGTGGACCGAGCACGGCCAGAAGATCATCCGGAAGACCGGCGATCGACACTGACGGCATCACAGATGGCGGCGCGAGTGTCGTGTCACCCACCACGGCCGGATGCAGAAGTGGCGAGACACTCCCGTCCGAAAGGCTCGCCTGCCTGAAATCCGGCGTTGCACCCTGGCGGAACAGGTAGAGATCCGCCGGCATCCCGCCTCCACCGCTGACATCCAGTCGCAGCTCCAGCCCGCAGACACTGGCAGCAACGAACTGGAGCAAAGGCGTCGGCGTCGTGCTTGACGGCTCCGAACGGGTGTCGGTATCGACGATGTCGAGAACATAGCTACGGGCGACGAATATGCTCGTCGTCAACTCACTGCCGTCTTTCCCGATCGGGCCAGACAGAAGCCCGGCACTCTGTGTCGGGTGCTCCACACCAACCTGTATCTGACGTTCCTCGGGGATTTGCTCGAAACCATCGAGCACCTGCTCCAGGCTCCGCACCTCGCTAGTCAGCGTCGACGCCAGGCCACTCTCGTGAATCAACACTCGCGTGAGCCGCATGGACCTCTCGCTGCCCGCATGCAGCGAATGGATACACCGTGTTCCCGGCACCGCTCCAGCGACAGGCTTGAACTGAACGTAGCGCGACGACCGATCGGAAGTACTCATGTCCACCGCCATGCCCCGGCGCACCAGAGGAGCGGCGAGTCGGACGATGTCGTGATGCGTCAAGGGCGGTGCCGTCTGGCGCCGTGGGGTATTCAAGACTCTCTCGCCATGACGTGGGCGGGTTCGTTGCTGCACCGGATGCAACTGACGTCAGGACAAGCCATTGCCGGATATCCAGTCGACCACGCTGCAGGCCGGTCGCACAGTGTACTTCGCTCAGGACTCCAGCTGAATTCCGGTTGGATCTCGGTTGGATCTCGGCAAGGTCTCGCCAGATTTCGGCCAGTACCCGGCCAGTACCCGGCCAGTACCCGGTATTAATACCCGATGCCTCGATCACGATTATTGAATACTCCCGCATCGATGGTCCTGGCGCTCCGACCGTAACGATCTTCAGGTCAGCACAGGACCACCAACAAGCCGCCGACAAGCTTATCCGGGAACAACCATGAGAGACGTCGTCATGCCGAACTGGTGCAAAGCTCGATGTCTGTTCATCATGTTATCCCTCAGTCTTGCGATCGCTCACAACGCGAGCGCCACCGTCTATTCAGACGCATCTTCGGGCACCAGTGGTTGGTCCGTCTATGACAACACCCCGCCTGGGGCGCGCATCGATACGGTGTTCAATCCCCAGGCGCAGAGTCTGATAATTCGTACCCAAGGTACGGGACGTGCCAATCGCTATCTACTGGGAGGTCTGAGCGCTGCCAGCGGGTGGAGCAACAGCGGCGAGACCTTGCTTTCATGGCGAATGGCTGCCTCCGAACCCTATGCGTTGATGCTCTATGTGGAAACCACACGCGGCAGCCGGCAACTGACCTACAACACAAGCAACGCGAACTCGTTGAAGAACCCGACCAACGACACGATTCACTTCGGATTGGGCAGTGCTTCGACGGACGGCGCCTGGAGAACCTTCCAGCGCGATCTGGCTGCCGACGTTGCGCTCGGTGAGCCGGGCAACCGTCTCTTGTCGACGAACGGCATGATGGTACTGGGCAGTATTCGACTCGATGACATCGCCTTGAACGCAAGCGGTAGTACACCGCCCCAATCAGACACACCACCGACCGCAAGTATCAATGCAAGCTCTGTAACGGGCGCTTCGCCACTGACGGTTTTCTTCGATGCTGCTGGCTCGACAGCTGCGGGCGCTGCCACGGTAGAGCTGTATGACTGGGACTTCGGCAACGGGGACACGGCAATGTCTGCAGCTGGCTCGACCACCTATTCAGGGCCAGGCAGCTACACCGCAAGCCTCACAGTCACAGATAGCAACGGACTATCGGACACCACCACGCGGGCCATCACCGTTAGCGGCACGGAAGCACCGCCACCGGACAACCTCGGCGCCGAAGCTGCCGCTCGGCTACTTGCTCAGGCGACGTTCGGCGCGACTACTGGTGATATTGCCGCCGTCCAGAGACTCGGGATCGAAGGATGGATTGATGATCAGTTCACCCGTCAGGGCACTTCCCAACTGGCCTATGCTCGTGCCTTTCCGGGCAGTCCGAGCCTGAGCGGCCCTCGTCAGCACAAGTGGCTGATCGATGCCGTCGACGGCGCCGATCAACTCCGTCAGAGAGTGGCCTTCGCCTACAGCGAGATATTCGTGACCTCGGATGTTCAGCAGACGCTGGACCGCGAACAGTACGCCATGGCGAATTACTACGATCTGTTAAGCCGTCATGCATTCGGCAACTATCGTGACTTGCTCGAGGACGTGACGCTCAGCCCGGTAATGGGGCTCTATCTGAGCATGCTACAGAACGCTCGCGCCGACCCGGCAACCAATACACGCGCCGACGAGAACTTCGCCCGGGAGGTCATGCAACTGTTCTCGATAGGTCTTCATGAGCTCGACCAGAACGGCAACGTCCGACTGAGTTCCACTGGTGAGCCGATTCCGGCGTACACGCAAGCCGACGTTGAAGAGTACGCCCGGGTCTTCACCGGCTGGAACTACGCGGATGCCGATCGATGGGACCGCGTGCCAGCCGCCGCCTTCACCAACAAGCTGCTCCCGATGAGGCCGTTCCCCGGCTTCCACGACACGGGCGAGAAGAATTTACTGCGAGGCGAGGTGTCGCCCGCAGGCATAAGTGCTGAAGCCGACCTCGACATCGCACTGGACAGTCTCTACAACCACCCGAACGTTGGCCCCTTCCTTGGCAAGCAACTCATTCAACGACTGGTCACCAGTAACCCCGGCAGTGACTACGTTGCCAGAGTGGCGGCTGCATTCAACGACAACGGCGCCGGCGTCAGAGGAGACATGCGCGCCGTCATCCGCGCGATTCTGCTAGATACAGAGGCGCGTACGGGCCATCTCTCGGCTCCCGATTTTGGCAAGCTGCGCGAGCCACTAATTCGCTGGACACACCTATGGCGGGCGTTCAATGTGCAGCGAGGTGCATTGAGTCAAAACGATCAATACAATCATGGTCCTCCCTATATATACGCAGGAGGAGACGCCCTTGGCCAGTCGGTTCTGTCCTCTCCTTCGGTGTTCAATTTCTTCAGACCCGACCACGCGCCGTTGGGACCCATCCGCGACGCCGGGCTAGTCGCACCTGAATCGGAGATCTATTCCGATGCCTACATCCTGGCAACCACCGCACGTCTGAGTAGCCTGACGCAGATTCAATACCAGGGTGGAAACGCCAACACTCTGAACACGTCGTACATCGACATCAGTCGGGAGACGACGCTTGCAGCGAATCCATCCGCTCTACTCGATCGGCTCGATCTGCTGTTGTTGTCGGGACAGATGAGTCAGGGCCTGAGAAATATCCTGATCAATCACATGGATTCGCTGCCCGCAGACGAATCCGGCCGTTCACAACGAGTCCGCGATGGCATCACGTTGATCATGGCCTCTCCCGAATATCTCGTTCAGAAATAGATTGCAAAAACAGGCAGCAGAGCATGAGCAAGCGACTACAAGCACGTCGGGCACTTCTGAAACGTGGTGCGTATGCGGCCCTTCTCGGCGCCACGGGATCAGCCGTCAGTGGCAAGATGTCGTTGCTGGGATCAGCGCTTGCAGCCCAGGGTGATTACGCCAACCTGCCAGGATACAAGGCGCTGGTTTGTGTGTTCCTGTACGGCGGCAGCGACTCGTTCAATCTGTTCGTTCCGCGCGAAACGGAACTCTTCGATGACTACCAGAGTGCACGAGGCCCATTGGCCATCGACCGGGCCGAGCTGATCGAAGACCGTGCCGGATCGATGTACTTTCATCGAAATCTCGGTGCGCTTCGCGACTCCTTCGACAGCGGCAATCTGGCGATCATCAGGAACGTCGGTAACCTGATTCAGCCCGTGACACCGGCACAGTTTCGCAACAATCCCGAGGTCGTTCCGGCCGATCTCTTTGCTCACAACTCACAGCAGGAACAGGTGCAGAAAGGTTGGTCGAGTCGGCCTGTCGGACTGGTCGGTGCCGGCTGGGGTGGGCGCATGGCCGATCTGCTAATGGAAGCGAATTCCGGCAACGCCTTGCCACCAACTTTCTCGATGGCCAATACCAATTTCTTCCAGCCAGGTAACCGCTCGACGCCGATCTCGGTCAATCCGCTGAGCGGCCCACAGTTGCTGCCGTTCCTGGATGGCAGACGATCGGCAAGCAACAACGGCCGGGATGCCGCTATGGAAAGTATCCTGGCACTGCCGACCGACAACGTCCTCGAGGCGTTCGCCGGAGATTCTTTCACTAACGCTCGTGACAGTTCGCGACTTCTCTCCAGCGCGATACAAGACAGTCCCGACTTCGGCCCCTTCGACAGCCGCAACCCTCTCGAAAGCCAACTGCGCATGGTTGCCCGCATGATCGCCGGAAGGGATCAGCTGGGCATGCGACGTCAGATCTTCTTCGTCGGCCTGGGTGGTTGGGACACCCATGACAACCAGACACCGCGCTTGAACGAACTGACCCGACAACTGAATGCCGGACTCTCGGGCTTCCAGCAGGCACTGGCATCAATGGGCGTCGAAGATCAGGTAACCACGTTCACAGCCTCCGATTTCGGACGCACGCTGACAATCAACGGCGACGGCTCCGATCACGGCTGGGGCGGGCACTACATGGCAATGGGGGGAGCCGTCAACGGTGGACAGCTTTACGGTAACTGGCCTGACTATGCATTGGGCGGGCCTGACGATATCGGCTATGGCCGCTTGATACCCGAGCTGTCAGTGAATCAGTACGGCGCTGCATTGGGCTCGTGGATGGGCCTGTCAAACACCGACCTGCTCGACGTGTTCCCCGATCTGGATCGCTTCGATACGGGGTGGCAGTCTCAGTACGGAATGTTCTCGGCATGATGCAACTGAGGACCGATGCAACCCGCGTCATCTTTCCACTAGCAAGAGTTCAAACATCTTGATGAAACAGATCAATATCCTCACATTGCTTGGCGGGTTGATACTCGCCAACTCTGCACTTGCATCACCCACCGTGAGTGGTGATGTCATCACGTTTCCATCAGATCCTGGTTGGTACCAGGTGCAGCGGCCGGACTGGAGTTCCGTCTGCGAAGGCGCACCCGGACAGAGCTGCACCGACGTCGCTGCAGGTACCTATATCGTTACCAATCTCAATACCCGCGAAAGATGGGAGGACATCGTCGTACGAGCTCCTGTTGGCGGTGGGGGAACCGTACCTGCCGTCAATGGTTCAACCATGGAAATGCCCTCTACTTCGGGGTGGTATCAGGTACAACGCCCGGATTGGAGTCCCGTGTGCGAAGCGCCAGCGAGCGGCAGCTGCGAAGACGTCGCAGCCGGATCCTACATCGTGACCAATCTCTCCAACGGAGATCGCTGGTTCGATATCACCGTTGGTGGTGGCGATGGCGGCAATGGTGATGGATGCCACTCGCGTTCCGTAAATAGTGCGACTCCACTGCGGGAAATAATCGAGAGTTGTGACTTTCCGCGACAGGACTTCTTGCTGGGAATCGCCGTGAAGGACAACTTCGGCAGTTCCTGGATGGATCAATCGGTCTTCGGCTGCTTGCGAACGACTTCGCTGTACGATCAAAACCGATACGGCGACTGTATCAACGGCCCCGAGGCTGGCAACGTGCTGGCCCATCATCAGGTAGGAAAGCGGGAATTCAACATCATCACTGCGGAGGCCAAGCAGAAGTTCGCCCAGTCTCAACCTGTTCGTCCTGCCAATACGATGCTTGGTGGTTCGAACCTTGACGCAGGGTTCAGACGCGATGGCATGGTCGATCTGATGAAAAATCTGGGTGTTACCAGCGGGGAAGTTGCGCTTCACGGGCATACCCTGGCATTCGAATCACCCAGCACCGGAAGTGTTATTCCCGATTGGTTCAGAGGCCTGAGTTCTCAGGAAGCGCGGGCTGTCATGAAAGATCGAGTCGAAAGGGAGCTCAGATTTTACCGCGACAAGAACGTCGCCTACTGGGATGTAGTGAACGAGTTTCTCCCGGCCGCATCTTCGGAAATCACAGATCAGGATCTGCGGAGTTTCAGGCTGTCTCCATCGACCAACATGGACCTGATTTTGAAACAGGGCCTGTTTCGCGAGAAACTCGGTGCGAACTGGATCGAACTGATGTTTACCTGGGCACGAGACGAACTGGATAGCTGGGGCCCAAATGCGAAGAAGCCCGATCTGATCGTCAACGAAGTCTACGTTCTATGGCAAACGAACAAGTCGGAAGCTCTGTACAGCCTCGTTCAACACTTGAACCGTGACAGGAAGCTGGTTGATGGCGTTGGTTTCCAGGGTCATCTCTATGACACCTACCCTTCAGCAACAGCGTTTTCAACGATCGGGCAAAACATGGCGAAGTTCACCCGACTGGGAATCAACATATACGTGACGGAATTCGACGTCCGGCTGAGCGCACATCAACGGTTCTGGAGTAACGACACCACGTTCACGGAGACACCGATTACCGCGACAGAAAACAGAGTTCAGAGCGCGCGATACCGATCTGTACTTTCCCATTGCCTGAACCTTGATGCCTGCAAGGCCTTTCAGATATGGGGGTTGACTGACCGATTCTCCTGGGTTCCGTCCCAGGCACATCTGTTCAGTGGTTTCGCCATACCGCAAGCCAATGGCAACTACACCTTTGCCAAAAAGGCTGCCTACCATGCGGTCAATGCAGAACTTAGAAGTCGACTGCGTTAATCCGACAACGACAACCGCATCGTCAAGTCCGCAATACATGAATTACGCTGAGTCAAACGCCAAGGATGGCTACGTTGCCTGACTCTCAGGGTTAGAAGGATTGCGCTCTCACTGACACCGAATATTCTCGACCAACAGCGTACACCTTCGTCCGGAGGCTGAACTGAATTGAATTGCCATGTCAGATTTACAGGACGCTCGGGTATCGCGTTTCAAAAAAATTCCAGATTTCAGTTGCCATCTCGACGTCTCCATTCTGATTGCCAACGATCAACCGGTATAAACTGCCATATCGTTCCGCGATGCTCGGCTCGGTGTGTCCACCATTTATCACTTCGTAGTGCTCTACAACGGAATTGCTGTTGCCGCTACTGTACGAAAAACGGAATATCGTGGAGTCATCGTCAGAGTTGCCGTTCGCGATATCGGTCACGACTGGCGAGGTGTTCGTTTGATTTCTAACTACCCAATAACTCACAGTTTCCGCAGTCGAGTAGACATCACCGCGATCTGAACCAATCCGACCTCCACCATAGGGCAGAATAGGGTCGTCGGTACCGTTCATTATCAGAACGGGAATCGGTGCTGTGGACTCCAGGCATTCCGAGTTAACCGGCCTTGATGCTACTATTACTGCCATGGCGTCCAACATTTCCGGCGCCTCTGCTGCCAGTCGCATTGTCATCAATCCGCCGTTCGATACGCCTAAAGAAAAGACGCTTGCGGTACTGGATCCGTAGCGCTTCCTCACGAACTCGATCAGTTCCCTTATATATTGCACGTCGTCAGATTCAGGAGTAGCCGCTGCATCGTTACGACAATCATTCCATCGGCGTCTGCCGTCACTTCCGATAGACCCATTCGGCACTACCAGAATGAGATTCTCCTGCCGGGCAACGTCAAGCCACAACTTGAAAGGCGCCTTGGTTCCCTCAATGCCAAGCAATTGATCATTGCTTCCACCATTCCCAATTAGCAGCAGGACAATGGGGGCGGAGTCGGGGTCACGAGGGAGGTACAGATGATATTGCCTTTCCTGATTCGAGACACTGAAGGACATATCTTTCAGGAGGACAGGCACATTAACCGGGTCCAGAGTCGGGTCGCTGTTGTTGCCGCTGCACCCGACCGATAAAGCTGCGACGGCGACGCAGGAAAGAATGACTTCATGGGCGATCTCCCTGATAGTTGCGCGCTTTCCTGCACGTTCTTCGCTAGTGCAACGAGATGCATGCGAAGGAATCAAGGACATCCTACAATTCGAACGCTCTGATTCGGCAACAATACCGACCGGGAGCCCATCTCAACCACCAGTAGGCGACCAACCCACCTCGGCAAGCTTGAAACCATCGAACTCGAAGCCTGGCGAAACCGTGCACCCGACGAGCACCCAACCCCCTACCGGCTCAGCCTTCTGCCAGGCATGGGCCGGCACAATGCCTTGCGGCCTTTGCCCTGCTCCGAAGTCGTTGCCGATTCGCTCGATACGCGTAACGCCGTTATCAAGTACGTACAATTCAAGCGCACTCCCGGCGTACCAATGCCAGATCTCGACCGCGTCGACAACGTGCCAATGGCTGCTCTGGTGAGCCTCCAGCAGGAAGTAGATCGCTGAGCCAGTAGCACGCGGCTGCTCATTGCCGCGCCACGTTTCCCGGAACCAACCACCTTCGGGATGCGGTTCGAGCTCCAATTGGTCAATCAGGGATTGAGGGGTCATTCGTACAAGCGGGCGTGATCGGGACCACAGCCACTATGGCACGTCAAAGCGCTCTCTCGAGGCCCGAGTAGAAGTCCACTAGTTGACGATGGGAGACAACAGGCCCGGATTCACGACCAGGTTGCGGACGCCGTGAGCCTTGCCTTCATCAAATACGTTGTCATCGATCCAGGTGCCTACCGATCGAATGTTCACCTTGGCGACCTCGGGACGGACGCTCCAGCTCACTTGCAGTGGCGAGCCTTTCTCGTTGTATCCCGGGCCGGTCGTCGAGCCCGCATAATGTACCGGCGTTCCCGTGTCTGACGGGATGTTGATGGCCTGGTGCAACCCGTCCACTTCGGCAATTTCGGTCAGTTCGACGAAATCCAGTGCAGTCTCGTCGTTAACCAGCACGAACACCTGCGTTTCCACACGCAGCTGCGGGTTGGCAATGGACTCACTGAGGCAGGCACCGAGACTCGGGCCCGGGGCGACCTGGGCTGTCGAGTGTACGTAGTGAACCTCGATCGTGTCTCCCGGAACCAGGCTGCCGTACTCTCCTGCACCGATCTCCTTGTCGATGCTTGCGAGCTCCGCATCCGTGAGCTCACCGGAATAGACGTAACCTGTCGAGGAACCTGCTCCATCGCCGTTGCCCCGGTAGGTGGTGAACTCACCGCCCTTGTGCTCCGCACTCTCATGGAAGTGAATGTTGCAAAGGTTCATCCCGGTATACGCCGGCGCCGTCTCGAAGACACGCCTGTTGTTGCCTGATACTTCATCGATGTCCCGGGGAGATTGAGGGCCGAACCCGGCACCATCGGTACTGGCTGCCAACGCGCCTCGCTGTCCGGCAATCATGTCGTCCGACACTTCATTCTCAGCGGTGGACGCCGCGCTTGCGGGAGCGCCGGTGAAAACCAGAGAGGCAGCGACGGTGAGAAGCGAAAAGGAGACGCTGAGCGTGGCCGTTGAAGACAGGACCCGTCAGCTCTCCGTCATGCTGGACGACGTCAAGCGATCGGACGAGGGCCGCAAGCGATTGATCGCGGACGTCAGTCACGAGCTGCGTACGCCGTTGACCATTATCAAGGGCGAGGCGGAGATCGCCTTGCGGGGTGCGCGAAAATCAACTGGCGCCTACGAGGATGCCCTGCGTCGCGTGCGAGAGGCAGCCACACATACCGCACGTTTGGTTGACGATCTGCTCTTCGTGGCGCGTACCGAAGCCGGCGAAGTCAGGCTCGATCTGCAACCAATGGATCTCTCCAGGGTAGTTGACGAAGCACGCGAGATCTTCGGCCATGATGTTCCACTGAATGACTGTATCGACGATGGTGCCATGCAGGGTGACGCCGGTCGTATCCGACAGTCCTTGTTGGTATTGCTCGAGAACGCGCGACATCATGGCGGCGATCGAATTCTGATCAGAACCGCAGACTCGAAGGATGGGGTCGCCGTTTCGGTCGAAGACGCCGGCCCAGGCATGAGTGACGCCGACAAGGACCTCGCCTTCGAGCGGTTCTTCCGTGGCAGCAATGCAGCCGAGCGATACAGAGAAGGAGCCGGACTTGGCTTATCGGTCGCTCGGTCAATTGCCGTAGCACAAGGTGGCAACATCACTCTTACCGATCGATTCGGGGGTGGCCTCGTTGCAACCTTGCATCTCCCACGCTGAGCCAAGCCTCGTTCATGAACATCCTGCTGGTAGAAGATGAACGTCGGGTTGCAGATTTCATCGCGCGCGGGTTGCGCTCGGAAGGCTGGCTCACCGAGCACGTGTCCACCGGCGAAGCTGCACTGGAATCACTGCTTCAGCACGACTTCGACGTAGTACTGCTCGACCTCATGCTGCCTGGAATATCGGGACAGGACGTCTGCAAGACCATGCGGGCACGCGGCAATCACACGCCGGTGTTGATGCTCAGCGCACTCGATGCGGTGACCGAACGCATTGCCGGTCTGCGCATTGGCGCGGACGACTACCTGACAAAACCTTTCGACTTCGACGAGCTGGTGGCCCGTATCGAAGCGCTCATGCGCCGGAAAACCGATTTCAAGGTCACGACCGAGGACCACATCCTCCGTTTCGGCGAATTGACTCTGAACGCGAAGTCGTTACGCGTGTCACTCGAAGGCAAGGAGATCGAATTGACCGCCCGGGAGCGTGACATCCTGATGCTGTTCATGACGAACCCTCAAAAGGTGTTCGCACGTGAGCGTATCCTGAACGCAGTCTGGGGCTCACAGGAGGACCCGATGACCAACGTCATCGACGTCTACATTGCCCGGCTGCGCAAGAAGCTCGGCCGGCACGGGGCCTTGATCCGGTCCGTGCGCGGACACGGATATCGATTCGGCGAGTGATACGCGATGTCGGCGGTTCAGTCCGGCAATGCGCCGCAGAAGCCACCGGAACTCGCTGCACCGGAACCCAGCGCAAGGATCGACGGCGCGCGATAGGGGTTGGGTGGATTCGCCGCATAATCGATGATCACGAGCAACATCAGCAGGAACACCGCCACCCGGGCGGGTGCGCGTCGGGTCAGGCCTGGCGGTTCATCCAACGTCACTAACGCGCCTCCAGACCCAGTATCGGACGAAGCTTGATGCCGATAGCGGAGCCTGCGAACGCGGCGCCGAACCAGACCCAACCGTGCAGGCTGCCGGTGGAAATACCAGAGAAGAACGCACCAACGTTGCAACCGAAGGCGAGGCGCGAGGAATAGCCGAGCAACAGGCCCGCGACGACGGTGGCGATCCAGGCACGCAGCGGCAAGACGGGGATACGCGCCGACAAGCCTCCATTTCGCCAGCTGGCAATCACGAAAGCACCAAGCACGATCCCGATGTTGGTCAAGGAGGTGACATCGGTAAGCAAGCTTGCCCCGATGCGCTCGGCACTCTCTCGCGCCACCCAGAACGGCGATCCGGACAGATCGGCGCCGAAAGCCGCAGCACCCTTCGCCGCCCACAAGCCAAGACCGTAGACGACACCCCAGGGCTGCCCGGCAACCACCAGGTTGGCAAGCGCCAGAGCCGCCACGATGACGGCAGCCACCAGGTGCCGCCTCTGCAGGCTGCGCTGACCCCGGACAGCGACGCGGTAGAGAAAGGTTGCGACCGCCCCAAGTCCGAGAAGCGTCGCGGCAACCCCGCTCCAGCCGGCCACGCCGATCGGTGGTAACGCACCGAGATCGGTCCACCAGAACAGGTGGTATGCCCCGGCAAAACTGCCAATGGCAAAAAAGGGTAATGCAAGCACGGCAACCGGATTGCCGGAACCCGCATTGACAAGCGTACCCGAACCGCAGCCAAGGACAACCTGCATGGCAATTCCGAACACGAAGGCACCGCCGATCATTGCAAAGCCAACCGGTGCCTGCGCACCGACGATTTCTCCACCGCGAGACGCGATCAGTGGCAATGCAACGATCGCGACCAGGCCGATGGCGATCAGTTGTGCGTACAGCCCAGATGGCTCGCGCCGCAGGATCATCGCCCGCCAAGGCCCGGCAAACCCGAAGCGTAACCCCTCCAGCACCAGTCCGAAGCCGAGCCCGACCGCCAGCAACAACCCGTAGCGGATGCCCGACAGGATCATCACCGCCAGTATCGCGAGCACGGCGACGACGACCAGGGCCGAACGTCGCGGCCAGAGGCGTGGTGCAAGGATGACAGCGTGTTCAGTGGCTGAGGACATGGCCGGACAGACTACACCGGACGCGACATTCGAGCTTGCATTCATGGTTTGTCGTGGTCGAGCAGCCCCCTACCCGGCGGGTTCAGCCGGCGTCGGGCAGGAGCCTGAAAGTGCTGGACCGAGACCGGACTGCGTGTTCAGTTACTACGCAGTCGGTTGACGAAGTTTCCTACTAGCCCTGGCGAATTCTCCATCTCGTGGCCTGCATTTGAGTACTCCACCATCGACCCCGGGTACAACTTGACGTTGTCGAGACCTGCCACTTCGGAAAGCGCAAACCAGTTGGTCGCGGCCCAGTGTCCGGTATTGCAGAAAGACACGATCTCCTCCCCATCGCTGACGCCCAGTGTTTCGAGCAGTGGCGATGCGTCGATGGCGGAATCGATAGCCGAAGAACCTTCATCGAAGAATGCGGTGTAGACGTGATTCTTCGCGCCCGGCAAGGTGCCCGGCTTGGCCGCGGCTGCGTGCCCTTTCTTGCCCTGGTAGAACTCATCCGGTCTCGCGTCCAGCAAGAGCGCGTCGATCTCGCCGCGGGTCGCGGCGAGAACCGCATCTGTGTCGGCCGTCCAGGCCTCGGAAAAGACAATGTCGAGTTCGCTCTCCGGCAGGGCGCTCGGCGCTTTCTCGAGCGCGTGTCCCTCGGCGATCCAGCCACGCACACCGCCGTTGAGAATTGAAAGATCGGTGAAACCAGAGGATTTCAGCGTCCAGTAGACGCGAGCTGCCGCGCCGAAATCGGTGTCCGTCGCGCCCTCGGGCACGATCACGACAGGTCGCTCGAGCTCCAGACCCAGCGCTTCGTAACGTTGCTCGAGCGTAGCCACGTCCAGTAATTGACCCGGGTTCTCCTCGGGCCCACGGAACAACCCATAAGGTGCAGAAACGGCATTGTCGATGTGCCCTTCGGCGTAGGCATCACCGCGAATGTCCAGCAGGATCGGACTGGCGGAGTCGAGCTGACTGTGCAGATCGGAAGGCGAAACCAGTGGGCCGAAGGTCGCGGCACTCAGCGGCGCCGCGAGCGCGGCGCCAAGGATGGCGATAGAAGCTAGGCGTTTCATGATGTTGTCGTGAATCAGCGATGGTAAGTGGCAGGAAGCTATCGACAGCTGATAAGACAAGCAAATACCAATTTGTTCTTTGGTTATGCAAGATTTCAAGCACCAGTTCTCACCGGACGATCCGGCGGACGAGGGTCAATGGCGAAATGGCTTGCGCGCAGCGCCCGTCATGTCGTCTCGCCAAGAACGAGACGCGCCGGCATGACGACTTTGCGTGCACGGCCATTCGAGTCAGCAAACTCGTTGTCTTCGCCTCGAAGCCGACTCAGGAACAGGTCGGCCGCCGCCGTCCCCATCGAGAAACGAGGCGTCTCGATCGTGGTGATGCGCAGCGGCATTGCATCGAGTACGGGAAGCGCATTGAAGCCCGCGAGCGCGAGCCGCCCGGGCACGTCGATACCGACCTGCAGACAATGCAGCAATGCACCGGCAACCAGATCATCATTCGCGAAGAATATCGCCTCGGTATCCGGATGCGAGTCCAGAAGCTTTGCGCAACTTTGCTTGCCGAGCGCGAGAGAAGACTCGGCAGGTTCGATCAAGTGTGCCGTGAGTCGATGCCCGAGCTCGGCGAGGCGTGTCTCGAAGGCGAGCCGGCGCTTCTTCGAACGCGTCGGGCGCTCGTTCCAGGCGCCGACGTACGCGATCTTGCGGTAGCCACGCTCTACCAGGTGTTCGGCCATCAGCCGTCCAGCCGCATCGTGCGAAACGCCGAGACTCGCATCGATCGGCTCACCATCAGCATCCATGATCTCGATGACCGTGTTGCTGAATCGCTCGAGTAGCCGACGACAGCCTGGTGTGTGCTCGAATCCCGCAATGATCACGCCGGCAGGATTCCAGGCGAGCAGGTCGCCGACAAGTTCCGCTTCGCGCTCTTTGTCGTAGTGCGTGATGCCTAACACCGTGCGGTACGGGGTAGGGGCGAGTACCGAATCGATTCCGTCAAGCACTTCGGGGAAGACCGAGTGGTTCATCGACGGCACGATGACAGCGAGCAGTTTGGTAGCGCTCGACGCCAGTGCGCCCGCCAGCCGGTTTGGCGTGTAGTCAAGGGTATTCGCCGCCTCGAGCACACGCTCGCGCATGCTCGCGGATATGTTCGGTGCTCCACGCATGACGCGGGACACCGAGATCTCGCTGACACCACACAGTGCCGCTACGTCTTTCAGTGTCGGGCGCGCGAAACCGCTCATCAAGTCCTCCTTTGAGCGGCACCTTATGCCGAATTGACAGCGCTGTCATGACCGTCATACATTGATCGTCCGCTCACCGACCCGAGGACACACACTTTGAAGAAGCGACTTCTATCGGCGAGCCTCGCCGCCCTCTCCGTCCTGCTGACAGGAGCGGCGACGGCTGACTATCCGGAACGTCCGATCAACCTGATCGTTCCCTTCAACGCAGGCGGCGGCACCGACCTTTTGCTGCGCGGTTTCGCCCCGCACTTTGCTGAAGCGCTCGGCGGCGACGTCTACGTCTCGAACACGGCGGGCGGTTCGGGCACGGTCGCCGCGGCGGCGCTCGCGCAACAGAAGCCGGATGGCTATCAGCTCGGCTACTGGTCAATTACCGTCTCGACGGTGCAGCCACAGATCAAGGATGTTCCCTACGGTCTCGACAGCTGGACGCCGGTCTGTTCAGTCGCCGCGTCCCCGACACTGCTATTTGTCAATGCCGACAGCCCGTTTCAGACGATAGAGGACGTGGTGTCTGCGGTCGAGGCGAACCCTGGCAAGTATGTCTACGGCTCATCCGGCCCTGGTGCCATGACCCACCTGACCACCGTCGCCGCCTTCTCCGGGCTCGGCATCATCGACAAGCTCAAGCACTTGCCTTTTCAGGGGTCGGGACCCGCCAAGCAGGCAATGGCCGCCGGCACTATCCAGTTCTTCGGTGACACCGAGATTCTGATGCAGAGTGGCGACTTCCGCCCGCTGTTGACCTTCAATTCGGAGCGACTGAAAAATTTCCCCGACGTACCGACGGCCACTGAGGCCGGCATCGAAGCACCGTTGAACGAGCTCTATCTCTGGGGTGGACTGTTTGCACCGGCAGGCGTCGAACCAGACGCGCTCGAGACGCTGACGACGGCATGCAAGGTCGCGGTCGAATCGGACGGTTTTGCCGAGTTCGCTGCCAGCACCAGTACGGTTCTCGACTACACCGATGCCGCTGAGTTCGACACGTTCTACCGCGCGCAATACGAGTCCAACCGCGCCATCATCGACGCCGCCGGTCTCTAGAAAAAGTTAGCCGTGCGCTTCGCAAGCGTGATCAGGCAAACGGACCGAGCGTCATGACAGGTACATCAGCCGACCTGTCGCAACAGTCTGCGGTACATCGTGCGGCACTGCCGTTCGCACTGCTACTGACGGGCGTCGCCCTGTTGCTGTCAACATTCGGAACGGACTATGCCGATCTTGGAGGCGCATTCAGCCCGACCTTCTTTCCGCGCATTGTCCTGTTCGCCTGGATCGGACTGGCAACACTCGCCACACTTGTAGAGGTGATCAAGGGCGATGACGTCGGCGACGCGCGCTTCGGTGCGGTCGTCATCGTCTCTCTCGCCCTGCTCGGCTACGTGCAACTCCTCCCGGTACTCGGCTACTTCCTGTGCTCTGCGGCGTTCGCGATGGTGCTCTTGCTGGCGACTGGTCTGCGCAAGCCTGTGCCGTTGCTCGTCTTCTCACTGGCGTTGCCAGCCGCGCTGGTAGCCTTGTTCAATCACGTGCTGGTCATGCCACTACCGGTCTCGCCGTTCGTCTGGTGGCTGTAGCGATGTCGGTTTCGTGCTGAGTTCGGTACCCGAAGCGCTCGGGCTGCTGTTGACCGGACAAGGCATCGCCGTACTCTTGCTCGGCACCTTGCTCGGCGTGATGATGGGCGCGCTACCCGGCATCGGCTCCACTGTTGCCGTCGCGATGATCCTGCCATTCACATTGACCATGGACCAGGCACCGGCAGTGCTGCTGCTGATAGCGGTCTACGCAGGCTCCGTCTATGGCGGCTCGATTTCCGCGATCCTGATCAACACCCCCGGCACACCGCAATCGGCCGCGACTTGTCTTGATGGCTATCCGATGGCACGCCGTGGCGACGCCGGCAAGGCGCTCGGCTGGTCGACAATCGCCTCGGTAAGTGGTGGTCTGGCGTCCGCTTTGCTGCTGATACTCGCCGCGCCTCAGCTCGCTGCCTTCGCGCTCAATTTCGGGCCGATCGAGACTTTCGCGCTAATCCTGCTCGGGCTGACTTGCATCGTGTCGGTATCGACAGGCTCGCTTGTCAAAGGACTGCTCGCCGGCATGATCGGGTTGTTCCTGTCGACCGTCGGCGGCGATCCGATCACCGGTGAGGCGCGTTTCACGTTCGGCTATTTCCCGTTGATCGCGGGTTTCAACCTGCTTGCCGTCGTCATCGGCGTTTTCGCGGTCTCAGAGGTACTGATCCGTGTCGCCGCAAACATTGAGGAGGAAGCCGCCACCGTCACGTTCAACGGCATGGTATTGCCCCGGTTCGCCGAGTGGAAAGGGCGCGGGAAAAATCTCGTCAAGTCCATCGCGATCGGTTGCGGCATCGGCGTCCTGCCCGGCACCGGCGCGGCGACGGCTGCGTTCATTTCCTACGCCGAGGCACGTCGCTCATCACCGCGAGCGGCGGGCTTTGGCAAGGGCGAACCCGACGGGCTGGTGGCATCCGAGGCGGCAAACAATGCCGTCACCGGCGGGGCGCTAGTGCCGACGATGGCCCTTGGCATACCGGGCGATGCGGTTACGGCAGTGATGCTCGCCACGCTGACCCTCCACGGCGTCTCGCCGGGCGTACGCCTGATGACCGACAACCCGGCGCTGATAGCGGCCATCTTCATCGGCTTTCTATTCATCAACGTCATGCTTCTGCCGCTGGGCATGATCGTGTCGAAGATCGCCGCCCCGCTTCTGCGCATGCGCGAATGCTACATGCTTGCGGCGATCACCCTGCTCTGCGTAGTAGGCGTCTACTTCGTCCGCGGCAATCCCTTCGATCTGCTGATCATGGCGCTGGCCGGAATCGTCGGTTTCGTGCTTCGACGCGCCGGTTTTCCAATGCCACCTCTGGTGATCGGTATGGTGCTCGGGCCAACCCTGGAGATCAGCCTGCGTCAGGGTTTGATCTTGACCGACGGCAGCTTCGCGGCTTTCTTCACAGGGCATCCGATCGCCTTGGCACTTACCGCTGCCGCACTGATGATGCTGTCCTTGCCGTTGTGGCGATGGGCAGGTGCACGACGCCGGAACGGGTGATCACCGCCGACGTCGGGCAGATGAATACAAGTGCAGGTCGTCAAAACAAGCGAGGGGTCCAGCGATCGCTCGACACGCAAGCCGACGCTGCCGTCAGGTTCCGAGCATCGTTCGGGGTAGCCACGTCACCAGCGACGGCACGGCCATCAACAACAATACGAAGCCGAGCATGATCAGCACGTAGGGAAACGCACCACGGACGACGTCGCTGAACGGGCCGCCGTCGGTGCGCACTCCCTGGACAACGTAGAGGTTCATGCCGACCGGTGGCGTGATCATGCCCAACTCGCACATCAGGATGATGTAAATGCCGAACCAGACCGGATCCACGCCGACCGCACTGACCACGGGAACCGCGATCGGAATGGTCAGCACGATCATCGAGAGTACGTCCATGACCGTACCCAGCAGCACGTAGAACACGATCAGCAACAGCAACAGGGCAGTCATGCCGATGCCGAGCGACGTGACCCAGGCCGTCATCGCCTGGGCCGCGCCAGTCAATGACAGCGTGAGATTCAGGAGAAACGCGCACAGGACGATCAGCAGCACCACGCCGGTCGTCCGCGCGGTCTGCACGAAACAACGCTCGAAGAACGCGACCGACAGCTTGCCGCCGATCGCAGCCAGCACCAACGCCGCAACGACACAAAGTGCAGCCGACTCCGTCGGCGTCGCGATTCCGGCATAGATCGAACCCATGACCACGGTGATGCCCAGCGTCCCGCCTGCGGCGATCGAGCCTAGCGACCGGGCGCGGTCGTAGCCGCGTGCTTCGAGCGCCGGCGACGCGACCGTGCCGATGGTCGCAGCGGTAGCGACTGAACTCCCCGAGGTTGCCGCGAACAGGGCGGAGCAGCCGATGTTGGTGTGCAGAAGCCCACCCGGCAATCGTCTCAGCCACAAGGACATCGCGCTGTACATCCGGTCGGCCATGCCGGAGCGCAACATGATCTCGCCGAGCAGGATGAACAACGGGATCGCCGTCAACAGGGGCTCGTTCATGACGCCCCACATCACGGGGCTCATGCTATCGACCAACGGCCACCCGAACGCAAGCACGCCACCGACAACACCCGTGGCCGCCATCACCACCGCGATCGGCAGACCGATCAACATCAGTCCCAGCATGATGGCAAAGCCGATCGCTATCGCGCTCACGTCCATGCTCAAGTCTCCTCAGGGCAGCAATACAAGTGTGGAAGAGTACGAATGTGGAAGAGTACGAACGCGTTCGATGTGACTCACCGGCGCGCGACGTCTTCCAGCTCCTCGCGTAGTTCGTCGTCGAGCGCACGGGGTTTCAGTGATCGTTCCAACTCTGCGTGACGGCCACGAAGCAGCAGCGAGAACGCCCGCACCGCCAGCCAGACACTGGCGAAGGTAAATGTCAGCAACGAGGCGTACCAGGCCGACTGCGGCAAAATCATGGGCGTTGCCCAGCCCGTCGGTGCATTGCTGCCGTAGGCGAGTGTGTCCGCAACCACCGGCCAGCCGTATCGCGCCAGGGAACAGACCCAGTAGCGCGAACGCGAGCGCACAGACCAGGTCGATTGCGGTGCGCAGGGAAAACGGCATGCGCGAGTAGAGGACATCTATCCTGACGTGCGCGCGCTCCAGCAAGGCGACCGTGAAGGCCAACGCACCACCGAGCGCCAGCACATAGCCCCCGAGCTCGTCCGCGCCCTGCAGGGACACGCCGATCAGTTTACGCAGAGCAGTCTCGACGGCGACAAACAACGACAGCGCAACGAGTAGACAACCGAATAACCAGCCGGCCACACGGGTGAACATCCGTTCCAACGTCGACCCCGGCTTGCCAGCTACTTACTCGATGCCGAGTCGCACGCCGACAGTCTCCTTCCAGAGCTGCGAACATTCAGGATTGGTCTTGTCACAAGGCTCTGCCCAGGATGGGAAAGAGAGCTCGTTGACCGCTGCCTGTACCAGCTCGACATCGGCGTCGGCAACCGGTACCCCGACCAGATCGTAGGGCTTGTTGAGTTCGCAGGGTTCCTCGCCGACATTGCAGCGCATGGCGTCATCGAAGAGTTCATCGGAGTAGTTCCAGATATTGCCGGTAAGCTCGTCGAAGGCCGCCTGAATGCGCCCCTGCTCCTCTTCCGAGAAGCCGTTCCAGACGTTCAGGTTCATGCCGTAGCCCTGCACGGCGATCTGTACGGCGATCGGCAGAACGTGGGTCGCGACCTCAGGCCACAAGGCGGAATTAGCCGAACTTGGTCCGGTGATCGCACAGTCGACGACACCACGCGCGAGCGACTGGTGAACATCGGCGAAGCCCATCGGTACCGGCGTTGCCCCGAGCGAGGCGACGAAATTCGCCAGGTTCTGGTCATAGGTGCGTACCTTCAAGCCGTCGATATCCGCGAGCGACGCGATCTCTGGCTTGCAGAAGAGAACCTGCGGACCGAACGGCCAGATGCCGAGCAGCTTGGTGTCGAAACGTTCCTGCAGGCGCTCATCAACGGCGGCCTCGAAGGCCTCTACCGTCTTGCGACCTTCGTCGAACGACGGATTCAGGCCGACCAGGTCAAGTCCCAGCAGCATCGGCTCATCGCGGCTCACCCGCTGCAGGCGCAGGCTGATGATGTCGTAAGGTCCGGTCTTCAGGATGCGCAGCTGCTCGGCACCTTCGATGCCGGTCTGGTCGAGCGCCTGGAAATCGACCTCGATGTCGAGGCCGGTACGCTCCGCGAATTCGGCAAAGAAAGGCTGCTCGAGATTCTGCTGGATGAGTCCGGTGGCTCCGGGTTGACCAAGTGCCTTGAGCTTCAGTGCCTCGGCATGCGCCGCCGGTAACCAGGCCAGCGTGAGAAAGGCGGCCGGTACGAAGCAGGCGGCAACAGCGGCCGCGGGGCGTGTAGTGAATTTCATGGGGGCACTTTCTTTGGATTTACCGAACACGCTAACGAGTTTGCATGCACAGTACCGCTGCTCATTTCGACACGGCCTGCCGCCACTCCTGCTCGACTTCAAGACGGTGGGACCAATGACCCGCTCGGTACGCGATGCCAGCTTGCTGTTCGAGACGCTGCAGGGCAGCGATCGCCGCGACGCGACGTCGCGAAAGCGCGATCGGGTGCGCCAGGCAGTCGCGCAGTCTCACCGAGCTACGTTCGGCAAGCGGATTGTCTTCGCTGACCACGGCGTGGATCGTCTGCGGCACGGCCAGCATTCGCACCGCATCCGCCCGTGCGAGAGTCTCGAAGACAACGGCCAGGCCGGCAGGATGGTCGGCCAGTGCATCGCCTACAGCACCCCGGTCGCGCAAGTGAGTAAGGATGCGCCGGTTCAGCGCCGACGGCGTGATCGCGAGAGATTCTGCCGCACCACGTATCGAGCCCGCGCGCGCGACCGCGTCGACAAACGGTAAGTCTGCAGGTGCCTCATGCTGCCAGTATGCGGCGGAAAGGCGACGCTAGCGCTCGTCGAATTCGATCCGATCCATCGAGGCCCTGCGCAGCGACGACAGACCTCTGGCACCATGCGCGACAGGTACACCTACGACGAAGCCTGCATGTCCCCCGATTCACAACGACTCGAAGTCGAACTCGCAAGCGCCCGGGCGCTCAGGTGGTTTGCACAACAACCGGACATGAACCGTCTGGTGGAAAACACCCTCGCATTCTGGCTGAAGCCGGCGCTGGCCGAGCTTGATATCGACGAGAATGCGCTGGCCATCGACCTGGCCGACCTCCCCGAAGCCGAACCGGTGCGGGTGTTGTTGATGGAGGAGGCATTCGGTTCACATGATGACGACCGGCCGTATGCACGATTCATGCGCGGGCCGGGCGAGCACGAGGGCGGACTGCGCCGACGCTACCTGCGTCGATTGGCGGCGTCCTCGCCACGGTTCCTGCAGGTCAGCGGGACAAGCCCGGGCAAGTGCTTCGAGGTGGCACCCATCGGCGGCGGCACTGGCTGGACGATCCACGATCGTGAAGGATCGCGACACGTGCTCGTCGGCGATGCGTTGATTGCTCGGCTGATAGACATGCCTGCCGGAAAGATGCTCGGTACGGGTCTGATCCGCGTCCACGGGCTGGTCGGCAGCGGGATACCGGATAACGAGCTTGCCGTGAGCCAGGTTCTGTCGGATGTGATAGTCGATCTGCTGCGCAGGCGACACGAGAGACCGGCAAGCGCGAGGCGAGGCTCGCCAGACGATGTCGTGCCAGCCCGCGAACAATCAGACCCGACGCGATCCGGTGACCCCACCCGTGTTGGTGGCGGAACGGCGGGCAGCTTTCCGCCGCGTGAAGATGCGCCTCTCGGGCGCGACCGCGACAAGCTGATCGATCGTGTGCGCAAGCTGTTCGCCATGGCGCAGGAGGGTGAGGCCTCGCCGCACGAAGCCGAGATCGCGTTGCGCCGCTGCCAGTCGCTGATGACGAAGTACGGCATCACCGAGGCTGATCTCGAGACCAGCGCCTTCGCAACCGTCGGCTTCGGATACCGGCGCACGGTTCCGACACACCTGCGCATTCTGGCGTCAGCCGTGGCCGAGATGCACGACGTCCTGTTCGTGACCGGGGAACAGGGGCATACGGAGTTTCGCGGCTTTGAGGTCGACGCACACGTGGCCCGTCTGACTCTCGACTATCTGCTCGTCGCAGTCGAACGCGCCCTCAAGGCGCGCAAGCGCACCGGCGACTTCCCGCCAGGTCGATCGGCTGCCTACGACTACCGGCTCGGCTTCTCCACCGAAGTCGAGCGACGTGTCGAGACGCTGGTGAACGAGCGCAAGGCACAACAGAGAGCGGCCGCTGGCGGTGGCGGCACCGACCTCACCGTTCGCAAGCTTGAGATCGTCGAGCGGGAGTGCGGACAGGATCTCGTTACCCGGAGCTTCGGTAGCCGGGCGCCTCAGGACGCGACCGCCCACGGTGCCGGGCGTGTCGATGGCGCAACTGTCTCTCTCGACAGACAAGTGGGCGGCACGACTGCACGTCCGTCCCTGCCACGCAGCTGAGTCGATATCCCGATGGTCAGAAAATCGAGACCCGTCACTGAATGGATTGCCGCCGCAAGGTCGACCGGCGCAAGAATTATCGGCGAAGGCGAGCCCTATCGTCCGCTGGTGTTGCTATGGATGGACTCGGAAACCGAAACGATTCTCGGCATGGAGCCACGCCATCCCGACGAAGGTCTCGCGCACGCAGCCGATCACCTGCGCAGCGTCATGGCTGAACCCATGCGCGGTCAGCCGCGTATGCCCAGGCGCATTCGCACGGCGTCCGGCGCATTGGCCGAAGCGCTTGCTCTCGACCTGCCTCGCACGCATCCACAGATCGATATTGTTGTCGCGGCGACACCGGAAGTGGATGGGTTTTTCGACACCATGGAGGAGATGCTCATGGAGCGTCGCGAGACGAATACCTGGCTCGGCGCCGGTGCATCACCCGACAAGGTAGGTGGCTACTTTGCCGCGATGGCAGAACTGCACGAAGCTGAACCGTGGCGCGTCGTGCCTGGAGAGGCGGGACCGATGCAGGTCAGTTGCAAGGCGCTCGACATCGAGAACGAGCGGCTGAACATCATCGGCCAGGGGGGCGAGGGTCACGGATTCATCCGCTTCAGCAACACTGACGTAGCTGCCATCTATGCGGACGTGGGAAATGATCCGGACCATGCCGAACTCGCAGCGCTCGCAAATCGACACGTCGCCTGTAGCTTCGACGAGCGTGAAGACATCGCGCCGACCATCGTCGAGGAAGTGCTCGCGCACGGCTGGCAAGTCCGCGCCGATGACGCCTGGCCATCGATGACCTTGTTCGCATCGCGCGAGGCTCACCCCGCCGATCCGGACGAGCCTGATCTTCCGGGCACAGACCTGCACTTTCGCTCGCCGACCGACGATGACCTGATCGCCGGTACCGCGATTGCAAAAGCGATCGTCATGCTCGTCAACGACGAACATGACGCCGTGACCGAGGCGTATGCATCGGGACATGGATTCACTACCGAATGCAAGGTGATCGCCTCGGACAAGCCCTTTCGTATCCAGCTGGACATACCGGCCAGCGAGCCTGTCACCGTCATCCCGGACAAGTCCACTGCCGCGAATTCCTCGAATCAGGAGCTCGCCGACGACCGGGACACGGGGACACTGCTCGCAGCGATGGCCAGATTGCAAAGCGACGCGGCGGCGAACGGCGAGCTCGATCTCGACGCCGCGCAGGCACTCACCGGCGCTGTCCTGTCTCGATTCGAAGTGTCTGTCGACGCCGAAGCCTTCGATTTTCCGCTCGAAGGTGCCGGCATGCTGCTCGAGTTCGCGGCGACTCAGCTGGGGCAGACGTTGCATGCTTTCAACGATCGCGATCTCGAAGAACTGTTATTCGACATCATTCCGGCGAAGGTCTCGGCCGGCCCGGAAATCGCCCGCGAACTGATCGACACGGCCCGGGCATTCTTCCGGTGGCTGAAACACGACGCCGCCTTCGAGCGCGCCGACGACCTCATCGTGCTCCTTGGCGAGGATGCCATCACCGAACTGGAGGCGCGCATGGGTGATGAATCGAACTACGGCCCCGCCAAATCGATGGTCATGGCCGCCATGGACGCCGGCATCGATCTTTCGGACGCCGATGCCGTACGGAGATTCATGGAAAGCCAGGCAGGTGGCCCGGCCTTCGATCCCTTTGCCTACGGTGGCATGGACGTACCCGCGACGCCATCAATGACGCCCGAGCAAACACGCGCGAAGAACAAGAAGCGCAAGAAGGATCGCAAGTCGGCGAGGAAGGCACGCAAGAAGAATCGGTGAGTGCCGTTGGTGCTCGTCGATACGAGCGGTGGCCGCAGGTATCCGGAAACAAGCAGCTGACAACAGGTAGCCGGTAGCGGGTATTTCCTTCAAGTAGCGGGAAGCAGCGAGATCTCTCAAGTAGCAGGCATGCGACCCGCACCGGCTGCTGCCCACCACGTATCAGCAAGCGGTTCCCCGCCGACGAAGGAGTGCACGCCCAGCGAATCCTGAATGCGCAGACACTCGTTCCACTTGACCATGCGCTCCGACCGCGTGAACGAGCCTACCTTGAGCTGGCCACCGCCCAGGCCGGTGGCCAGATGACTGATCGAGACATCTTCGGTCTCACCCGAGCGGGCCGAGACGATGGCACCCCACCCGCTCGCTCGTGCGACGCGAAACGTCTCGAGACTCTCTGACACCGTCCCCGCCTGATTCACCTTTATCAGCACGGCGTTGCAGGCGCCCTGCTCCTTCCCTGCCCGTACCAGCGCCGCGTTCGTCACCAAGTAGTCATCACCGATGATCTGCACCCGATCACCGTAGCGCCGGGTGAATTCGATGGTTCCGTCGATATCGTCCTCGGCGAGCGGATCCTCGATGGAGACAATCGGATAGCTGTCGAGCCAGTTACCCAGCAGGTCGATCATCGCCTCGCTCTGCATCTCACGGTCCTCCAGGGCGAGCCGGTACCGGCCATCCTTGCCGAATTCCGACGCTGCGATATCGAGCGATATGACCACGCGATCACCGGGCTTCTCTCCGGCTTTCTCGATCGCCGCAACCAGGGTTTCCAAGGCTTCCTCATTGCTGTCGAACATCGGCCACCAGCCACCCTCATCGGCGACACCGGCAAGCCTGCCCTTCTCCTTCATGATGGCGCCTGCGGCAAAATAGACTTCACTGGTGATCTCCATGACCTCGTCGAAACTGCCCGCACCCGGTACCATGATCATGAAGTCCTGAATGTCGACACGCCGGCCAGCATGGGCACCGCCGCCAAAGATCTGGATTTCAGGTAGCGGCAACGACGGCGTGGTTCCTGCGATATCCGCAACGTGCCGCCAGAGCGGTATACCTGCATCGGCGGCCGCTGCATGCAACACCGCCAGGGAAGTCGCAACCATCGCGTTGCCCCCCAGCTTGTCTTTCAGGGGCGAGCCATCCAATGCCAGCATGGCCCCGTCGGCACCCTTCTGATCCTGCACATCCAGACCACACAAGGCAGCAGCGATCGGGCCATTCACATTCGCAAGTGCACCGCTCACGTTCATGCCGCGCAACGCCGATCCGCCGTCACGAAGATCGATTGCCTCGCGGGTACCTCGCGACGCGCCGGCAGGTGCCATGGCTCGCCCATAGAGGCCGTTGGCGAGCGTCACGTCCACTTCCACTGTCGGGTTACCACGAGAATCCCAGACCCGCCTTCCCCGAACACTTTCGATAATCGTCACGCGCGTAATTCCTCCAGACGAGGTTGCAAATCGCCCATGTAGTCGGCAAGGGTCAAGGCCGGTTGACGAATCAAGGGTAGCGCTAGTTCGCGCACCTCGCCTCGACAGGTTTCGCTCAGATACTCGACCGGTGATTTTCCATCGATACGCGCCAGCATCAACGCGGGCAGCAAGGCACAGATGCGTGCCTCCACCGCTGCCGGGTCTTCCCAGGCGATATGGGACCGGTACGCCTCCCAGAATTGATCGACGGCCACAAACAATGCGTCGCGCAGCGCCGGGACATGAATCGCCTTCAAGAGCAGATGATTGAGGCAGAAGGACGGATCAAACGCCGGGTCGCCCATCGTCGCGCACTCCGCATCCAGAATGACTGGGGCTCCCCGACGTATCAGGATGTTCTTCGGGCTCACATCGCCATGCACCAATACGTCCGCGCGTTTGTATAGCGATCGCGCAAGCGCCTTCAATTCACCTCCGACCGCGGGATGGATACCCGCGGTGAAGACAAGATAAGGCTCGATCCGAAGCGCGTGAAAATCATCTCGATTGCAGAATCGCGTTGTAGCGAATTCCGGCCGGGAGGATACCGCCTGTAATCGGCCCAGGCTGTCCCCCACGATGCCGGCTTCACCTTGCGGAGGTCGTCCACTCAGAAGCGCGCTCTTCCAGACATAGACGTCATCGCCGTCCACGAACTCCATCACGAAGCCATGCAGTTGTTCAGAACGCCCGAATAGCCGGATCGCGCAACCGGGCAACACGTCCGCTGCCACTTCAAGCCAGGCGTATTCAGCTGCATTGCGTTGTACCGGCGCATACCAATCGGATGCAACCTTCAGCTTGGGTAGCGCGAATTTCACGCAATAGCGCTTGTCACCGACACGCACCGATGCGATGTCCGACGCGACGCCTCCGGTCAGCGCGGTCACATCGCGAATATCAGCGGCTTTGCCAAGATGCAGTTCCTCGATCAAGGCGGCACAGCGGTGTTCGAGCATTTCGTGGCCTTCAGAGCGCATTATCTTCCGTTAGTATCCATGAGACTTCCCGACCGGAAGAATGTCTCATGATCAGCTTCATACCTGCTTCAACGACCCTCGCCGTAATGCTCGGCGCCTCGCTGATTGCAAGCGCGCCGACCGCGTTCGCGTTCGATGACGACAAGCTGGTCATCTGGATGGGTGCCAACCGGGGCGCCGATCAACTCGCCGAGGTCGGCAAGCGTTTCGAGGAAGAGCTCGGCATCGCCGTCGAGGTTCTCGAGGTCGAGCCTTTGCGGGCAAGTATCAGCAGGCCGCGGCAACCGGTGACGGACCGGACACTGTGTTGTGGGCCCATGACCGCTTCGGCGAATGGGCCTCGGGAGGACTGATCCAGCCCGTGCAGCCGTCGAGTGCATTCGCCGGAGGCGTGCTGGCAACCGGCCTCGAAGCGCTGAGCTTCGACGGCAAGGTCTGGTGATATCCGGTTGCACTGGAGGCGGCACCTTTCCGCTGATGATGGCAACCGGGGGCTATGCCTTCCGCAAGGTCGACGACAGCTATGTCGGCAACGAGACCGGCGTGAACAACGAAGGTGCCCTGGTCGGTGCTGAAGCGCTTGCCGGGCTGATCGACGGCGGCACCATGCTGAAGGGTGTCGACTACGGTGTCATGAAAGGGGCCACGAACAACCAGAATTTCAGAGAAATCAATCTCATCATCGAAACCCTGTCCGGCGGGCGTCCGGACTGGTTTACCGATTCGACGCTGGCCCGCACCATGGTCATGACCGTCAATGTCTGGCTCGGCTACCCCTACATGATGCTACTGGCGATGGGTTATCTGTAGTCCGTGCCGAACGAGCATGTCGAGGCAGCTACCTTTGACGGCGCCGGCCACTTCAATACTTTCATGAAGATCACCTTGCCGCAGATCAATCCACTTTTTGTGCCGTTGTTGATCGCTGCGTTTGCTTCAAACTTCAACGATATAGTGCTGTTCCTGCTCTTGACGAACGGCGCGCCGGACATTGCCGGTACGCGCATACCGGCGGGGTCGACCGACATCCTCGGCAGCTTCACCTACCGGCTCGCATACCATGAGTCCGGACAGCAGTTCGGACTCGCCGGCGCGATCACCTCGCTGATCTTCATCGCGGTCGGACTACTGGCCTATGCAAACCTGTTGGCGCTCAGGCGTCGAGGTCAACAAGCATGATGGTCGAGGATCCGCGATCGGTCCGTCTACGCAAGTGGCTGGCGCACGGCTTTCCCACCGTATTCCTGGCAATGATCCTGTTCCCGTTCCTGATGATCGTATCGATCAGCCTGCGCACGGGAAACTTTTCGACGGGTTCGCTCATTCCTTCCCAGCCGACTCTCGAGCACTGGTATCTGGCCTTCGGGCTCGAATACACACGCGATGACGGTACGGTCGTTCCACCGCGTTTTCCCGTACTCCTCTGGATGTGGAATTCGATCAAGGTGGGAATGGTGGCGGCAACGGGGGTCGTGTTCCTGTCGACTATCGCCGCGTTCGGCTTCAGTTGCCTGAAGTTCCGAGGCCGTCTGGCCTTGCTCGACTCGCTGTTGTTGATCCAGATGTTTCCAACCACTCTGGCCCTGGTCGCGATATACGCAATCTTCGACTCGCTCGACAAGGATTTCCCGAGATTTGGACTGCCTCCCTATGCCGCCAGGGTTCCGTCCGTCCGGGACAAGCGTGCGATCGAGGTGAAGGTCATCAAGGGAGCGACGTTTATAAACGACATAGCATCGACAGACCTTGCGCGAACCAGCCTCGAGGCTGACTTCCATTGCGTCACCACCTGCAGTCATGTCGGCGCGCATCGGCGCGGGGTGAGTTTTTCGAACTTCTATGAAGAGTACATTCGACCGCGGCAAGATTCGAACAGTCCGATTGTCGCCGCGGTCCTGTCGCGCAGGACGGCTACAAGACATCCCGGTTACTGGAAGATCTGCTGGGGGGGGGCGAACGTGATGCTGGCAGACACGCTGGATGACGAGTCGCTGACCATCGAGCACGGGGCGCCACTGAGGCTCGTCGCCCCCGAGCATTACGGGTACATGAACCTGAAACACTTGCCGAGAATCGAGTTTCACGCGGAGGTGCCCGTCATCAAACGGGGCATACGAGCCTTCCTCCATCATCCGCGCGCACGCGTGAGACGCGAGGCACGCGGCCGATGCATTCCCGGGTGGATTCTGCGCTTCCTGTACCGGCCACTCGTACCTGGTACGGTAAAGGACTTCCACTCTGCCATGCAGCAGTATCGGCATGAAAAAGGCCAGTACATGACGAGAGACTGATCGAATTCCAAGCGGCGGCTACACGACAGTCGGAAGCAGCACGATGCCGGCAGACGCTCACACTACCTGACGGTGCAATTCTAGATTCACGAGCACCCCGTGTCGACGAGATCGTGGTAGTGCTCTGTGGCGCCAATGGCGGCCGACCCCACCACCGAGTCGGCGATCGCTACCAAAATCTCAAGGATCTCGGAAATGAGCTCGACAACCCTGCCGCGCTCTAGGCTGACCTTACGGCGTGTACCGGCGATCCGCCGAAGCGCAGGAGGCGATCGGGAAGCGCATGGCCTAGCTGTCCACAACCAAAACTATCGATAGGGAATCCAAAGAGAAAGCTACGATCTACCTTGACACCCTTGACCGGAAAGTCGTGCAAGTGCCTGAGAGAGGAATACCCCTCTTCGAAGTCGTCGAGTTGTATTATTACACCGTGATCAGCCAGGCGATTAAGGAATGCAGTAGTCCAGTTCGTGCAGGCACCCCGCTTCCGCGGCTAAGTCGATGAACGTATCCGGAAATGACAACCCATGAACGGGATGCTGCCAGCGCGCCAGTGCTTCGAACCCGTGTACACACTGACCGCGAAGATCGACGAAGTCGTCGCCGGAGGCAGCGAACAGGTTGACCCATCCCTCGCGACCTGTTTCACGAGTCCGTACATCGATCTTTTCTCGTCGTCAGGATGGCTAGTAGCAGTACAATCCCAGCACTGACATAACAGCATCGAAGGAACATGCTTGAGCCGCACCTGCATCACTCAAATTCGAGGAACCGCTCGATCGGTGGCGGCGACACATCCCATGTCCGGGTACAAAGGTCGTCGGGGAGTCGGTGATCTGACTCGAGCGCTTGCAGCGCTTCGCTCAGTGATTCGCGAACCGGTGCTGCCAGCAGTTCGCCTTGTTCGTCGAACCCACCATCGATGAGCATCGCCGCTGCCTCGAGGGTGCGCCGATGCACTTCGATGACCTGACGAACGGCTTGGCGCATCGCCCGGTCACGTTCTGCGTCGCTCCGCCCCGTCGGCCCAAGCAGCGGCTCGTCCAGCAACACCTCATCGACAACCAGTTCCCCATCCATGACCAAGACCTGTCGACGGCCCGATACGCCAAGCGCCCCGCCATCACTGAGCTCGAACAATGCAGCCATGAACTCCGGGGTGGTGACGTGAGAATGGTATTCCGCCTTGTCGCCCTGGCCGCCGATCTGCTCGCTGAATTCCAGTCTCGCCTTCAGCCAGCGTTCGATCTCGTCGTGTTCGGCAACCGCGCCAACAAACAAGGTCCGTCGTTGATTCGTCATCAAAATATCAACACGCCGCAGTGCCGGGTCGAAGCGCTGCAGAGCGGCGCCGAGCAGATCACGCAACGTTGTCGAGACTGCCGCCGCTGGAGACCACTCTGGCGCATCGCCGTCGGCAGCGTCGGCCGACGGAATGGCATCCCGGTCTGACCGGAAAGCGGACACATGCTCTTGATCCACCAGTTCATCCAGTTGCGACATCAAGGCACCTCGGCCACTAGGCAGATCCATGGCAGCGATACCGCCATCGAGAACACCGTCGGCAAGGCGTTGCTTTCCCTCCAGCCGCGCGAGCATGCCTTGCTCGATGGAGTGCTCGGCAACGAAATTGAGTACCTGGACCGAGCGCGTCTGGTGCTTGCGCCAGGCACGGGCAATACGCTGCGAAAGTTTCGCCGGATTCCACGGCAGATCAAGGTTGACCACCACGTCGGCTACCTGCAGGTTCAGTCCGGCGCCACCGGACTCACTCGACAGGAACAACCGGCATCCCGGATCCTTCTTGAATCGATCGATCTCGACGCGCCGTCGCTTCTGCGCGACCGAGCCGGTATGCAACGCGTAGTCGATGCCTTTCGCATCGAGCCGCCGCTGTAGAAGCTCGAGCATGCGGATCCACTCTGAGAAAACGACCAGCTTGTGATCTCCCGCCAGCAGTTCATCCAACAGCGGCTCGAACGCGTCGAGCTTGGGCGCGGCCTGCAGATCGGAATCCAGAATGTAGCCGCTATCGCAGCTCATGCGCATGCAGGCGAGCGCGATCTGCAAGCGTTTCATCTCGTCCGGCAGCAACGGACGACGCTTGCCGATCGCCATCAGCCGCGCCACTTTTCCTTCATGGATCGCGTAGACATCACGCTGCTCGTCGCTCATCGGAATCATCAACGTGCGTACCGAGCACGGTGGCAGATCGCCCTCGACCTGATGCTTGCTTCGGCGGAGCACATGGGGGCGCAGGGTCGCGTGTAGCCGGTCGAGATTCTTGTACCCCTCCGGCGCACCTCGCTCGTTCAATACGTGGTACGACCGGTTAAAGCGAAATAACGGGCCCAGAACGGCGGGATCGACGATCTGCATGATCGAGTAGATCTCGTCGATGCGATTCTCCAGCGGCGTGCCGGTCAGCACGAAGGCGTAGTCGCTCGGCAATCGCTTGATCGCCTCGGCCGTCTTCGAACGCCAGTTCTTGATCCGCTGAGCTTCGTCAAGCACGATAACGTCCGGCGCAAGGTCATTGATCACGCGATGCTCGTCACGCAGGATCTGCTCGTAGTTGGTTAATGTGAAGAATGCACCTTCCGCGTACGCCTGTTGTCGCTCGCCCACCGGACCCTCCACAATCCGCAATGGCAGATCCGAAAATAACGCGATCTGCTCGGCCCACTCACTCTTGAGTGATGCGGGGCTGACCACCAGCACACGCGAGACCAGCCCGAGACGCGCGAGCAACGCACAGGCCGCAATGGCCTGCACGGTCTTGCCTAGCCCCATTTCGTCGGCAAGTATCGCGCGACGTCGCGTCACCAGATGCAGCATGCCTTCGCGCTGGTAGGGATACAGGGGAAGCTTCAATCTGATGGCGTCCGTTGCATCGCCGTCGGTAATCCGTCGCAAGCGCTTTGCAAGCCTTTCCTGTGCACGCGTCTTTTCGATGTGTTCGGCGAGACTTTCTGCCAGGCGGAAACGTCGACGTTGCCCTGGGCTTAGCGACTCCAGTGCAAGCAGAATCTCATCGGCGCGCGCGACGCTGAAGACCGGGGCGCCGTCCAGCCCGGACAGCGAGTCCGGCAAGCGCGTCGCGCGCCAGGTGCCCAGATCTGCTGCCCGCAACCGAGGCGGTTGCTCGCGCCGATCGAGCACAATTTCGGTCACTCGACGCGAGGGGCGCTTGTTCCGTTGCCGGCGTCGTGCATGACGCAGCGCCTCGATGTGCTTGCACGTGCCAAGACCGTTGATACGGAAATCGATGCAGGAGCAGCCATTGATTGCCTGATCATCGAACCCGCGCAGTTCCACCACATAGCCCGCTTCGACCGGACGATCGTCCAGAGAAACCAGATGCCGACCCAGAGGCGCAAGACTCGGCTCCAACGCTTGCCATGCAAGTCCCTCGGCACGCTGTCCGCGTTGCACGCGTCGCTGGCGTTCGTCCTCGTCGGAAGTCTGCCAGCCGAGCGGGCCGCGGCTACGCTTCGTTGTTTGCAGAGCTGCAGATCGTTTGGTGCTCGCCGATCGTGCTGGCATGTCGTCACTCCCTCTTGAGAATTCCACCAATAGGCCGTTGTCAGGCCATCAACTGACAGTTACCGCCCGCACCATTCCGAGAGCCGCTGGAAGATCCGTTCCGCCGACAGACGCTCCTGCTCGAGCCGCAGGAAGCCGTCTCGCACAGACCCAAGCTCTCCAAGCAGTAGACGCTCATCGTCGGTCAACCGATCACCACCGTAGTCACGTCACCTTCGTTCAGCGCGTCGAGCAGATCGACGACGAGGCCGCGTTGTTGTTCGACGAACTTGGTGTCGACGCCTTCAAGCGGGAGCGCACGCAAGTAAGCGCCTCGCCCCATTCCACGCGTCAGCTGCGGAATCAGCCTGGTCAACAACTCGACATCGGCGGCCGGCAGGCGTTCTATGCGCTCGATCCGCTTTGCGAGGGCCCGATACATGGCGGTTCGATGACCTTCGTCGACAAGTGCCAGCAAGGGCGCAAGTCGCGGCTCCCAGGCCTTCAATCGGGCGATCGCTTGCGGTCCAAGCACACGGGCGAGAGCCTGCATCGACACTCTCGCTCAGCCGCCGCTCACGCGCAGCCGCCAATCGCTCGTCAATCTGCTCCCGGGTTACCTCGCTGAGCCGACTGTCGTGCGTCTCGGCATCGCGTTCGGCAATCAACAACGAGCGCGCCGATTCACGCGTCAGGTTCAGATTCTTGTAAGGCGTGATCACGTTGACGTGCAGCTTGAGTTCACGAAATACGCGAAGCACCCGGCGACTGACCATCTCGGCGGTGTTGGAAAACGCCTCATCGAGAAACACGGTGCAGTAGACCGGGTGGTCGCAACCGCCGGGCGTCAGTACATAGGCCAGGCTTGCCGCGACGATCGTGCCTGCGAAGGCTTCCTTCTTGCCACCGGACTTGCCGCTGGAGGATTCCAGCACATCACGCATTGCGAGCGACTCGTCATCGAGTTCTTCGGCGTAGAAGGTCATCTGATGACGGGGGTCTAGCAACTGCAAGCTCCAGTTGGCCCGCGCGCTGCCGGCAGAGCTTGCCTGGTCGAGCGTTTCGACTACCTCGGCCAGATCGTGAAAGCGTGCATCGTGATCCGTACTGTTGATCTGACCGAGCACGTGGTGCAGCTTGCGTTCGAACTCGAGCACGTGTGCGAAACGCTCCTTGCGTGTGCCGATCTTCAGGTGCGAGCCGGGTTTGAACTCGGTGCGTTGCAGCACCCGGTTGATGGTGTCCATACGCTCGAGGATGTCCTCGCGCTCGGCCTCGAGCTTGGTCATGATACGCGCGAGCGCTTGCGTCGCATGCTTGTTCAGACGTTTACCGAAGCTCTCGACCAACGCTGGCAGGCCTTCGCGCTCAAGGTGATCGAGATGGGCGCGATAGTCCGGCAGGGCGTCGACGCTCGCGCCCCAGTCGACCGCAATCACCTGCCATTTCTCGTGCGCGCGGAATGAAGACATGACGCCGGTCGCCGAGAGTTCTGCACTCCGTTGCCGTTTGCTCACGCTGTCGAGCTCACGCTCGATCGCCACGCCCAGCTCACGACCACACTCGTCGATGCGCGTCAGGTCCGCCAGGCCGAGTTCACCGAATCGTTCCTCGACGCGAGTCAGCAGCTGCGCGGCAGACACCTTGTCAAGCGGTTCGCCGGCACGCTTGCGTGCCCGCCCCGCCGCATCCACTGCCTGCTGCAGCGACTGCTCTGCCGCACCCCGTTGGCCACTGAGCGTTTTCACCCGCTCCTGCACTTCGCGGAGTTCACCCTTCGCCCGGTCCCAGTCCTCTAGTGCACGCGACAGATCACCACCGGCGTGCTCGAGCGCGGCGATGTCGGCGACAAGTGCATCGCGTCGGGTTTCGCGGGAGGTCACATCGATCTGCTCCCAGTGCATCTCGACCAATGCCTCCCAGCGTTTGCGCCGCGTCGCCAGCGCATCCAGAGCGGTGCGGGCAGCGGCCACCGTTTCGCCGGCGGTGACGAGTTCGGCAGCCAGTCGTTGATGGTCGCTCTCGAGCAGCGCGAGCCGTGCCGTGTTGGAGAAGGCGAGATTCCAATGACGCCGATCATCGATGCGCGACAGATCCTTCTTTTCGAAGCGGCCACGCTCCTTGTGTATGAGCCCCTCGCGCGTCATCGAGAACGGGGTGACATCCAATGCGCCGGTATCGTCTACGCACGTCAGGTCGAAGCGCTGCAGGTGGTGCTTCAGCCACTCGCGCCACGGGTGCTCGCGCCAGACGAGCTTGCGCAGGTAACCCGCTTCGATGAACACGGGTGGCCGCGATGGCAAGCTCTCCAGGTCGACGACCTGCACGCGAACGTGCAGGCCGGTGTGCTGTGTGTTGATCCAGCGGGTGACCATGCGAAATCGTTGCTCGGGTACGACCAGTGTGGTGCGCAGACCGCCAAGTGCACGCTCGATCGATCCCTGCCAGGGACGCTCTTCCTCGCGGACGTCCAGAAGCTCACCGATGAAACGGCACTCACCCTCGTCCATCGACAGGGAGTCGACCAGTCGATCGCGTAGCTGCTGGAAACGCAAGTCGATATTCGAATCCGGTCGAGCAGCGATCTCCCTGGCCTCTTCACGATTCTCTCGCATGGCCTCCTGGCGGGCGCTCAGGCTCCCGCTCGCTTCGCCGAAACAATCCTGGGCACGCTCGACATCGCCACCGATGCTCTCAAGCGCGGCAAGTGCCTGCGCGCGGTTGTCGCTGAACACCGCTTCATCGAGCGTATCGAGCAAGTCGAGTGCGGCGATATTGCGTTGGTGTTCGGATGCAGCCTGCACCGCGCTTTCGAGCCGATGCCTCGCGTCTATCAGTTCCTTCTTGAGCGTCTCGATCTGGTTTCCACCGAGCTGCAGATAAGCCTCGTGAAAGCGCTCGACCTGCTCGCCAATCGTCAATGATCGCTGTTCGGTCTCGTCCAGCGAGCGGACCACGTCGGCGAGTGCCTGTTCGAGTTGCTCGACACGCAGCTCCCAGAGTTCAAGTGCCCGCCTTGCCATGTAAACCGGCAGCGCGGCCCGCTCACCTTGCAGGGCATCGATCAGCACCGCGGTCCGGCTCAAGGTGTCGCCGAGTTCCGGCAGGCGGGCCAGTGCGTCGCGCTGGCTGCGCGCATCTACCAGCGTATCGTGTACGGCGACGAGATCCGCAAACTCGCTCACCACGACACGCGCATCGTCGCGGACCGTGCTCGGCTCCAGCACGAGTTCGCGGATCAGGGTGGTGAGATCATCGATACGCTTGAGCCCCAGTGCACGCGACAGAAGCGCGGGTGCGTTCCGGTTGTCCATGTACAGCAGCTGGCAATACAACGCCTGGTAGTCAGAGAAATTCTCGTCAAGGCAGCTGATCGCGACATCCGCCCTGAGCCATTGCTTGAGCGCCCGCGCGTTACCTTCGCCGAAGGCGTGCAGCATCTCCTTCAACGCCAGATTCTTCCTGGCGATCGCATAGCAGCGCTTGACGTCGGCCAGCGCATTGGTCGACTGCGTGGCCCAGAACAACACGGCGAGTGTGACTTCCGGCCCATCATCCGCGCGGTAGAGCGCACGCAGACCACTCACCACACCCGACTCGCGCGTGCTTCTGACGCGAGTCGCCGCGCCATCGTGTTCCGAGCCGAAAGTGCCACGCATGTAGGAAAGCAGCGTCCTGTCAGTTCGATCCACCTGTGCTGCAGCAACGTTGAACGCCGCTCTGCCCGACGGCAGCAACAGCGCCATCAGCTCGTCGATCAGTGTGGTCTTGCCCGAGCCGTTGTCGCCCGTGACAAGGGTACCTTGCGGGTCGACTTTCGCGGTATGCAGCCCGTTAACCGAGCCCCAGTTGTCGACCGAAAGCTCGACCAGGCGAGCAATCGCCGAATTCAGCTGTCGCCGATCGCTGCGCTCGCTCGCGGTCAGCGGCAGAAACGGCACGAAAATCGTCGAGTTTCTCGGCGAGCGCGTCCGCATCGACAGATGCATCATCATCCCCTTCCAGCACCTCGGATGGCACCCTCATGGCGAACCAACGCTTCGAACACCTTGGCCTTGCGCGCCGCCAACACCACTCCCTGGCGCATGAGTGATATCAATACACGGCGTGCCTCGGGTGGCAAACGACGCGCGGGCTTCTTTTCGTGATCGTCGCCTTGCTGATTGCAGCCTTGCCGATCTTCATCCGAGCTTGAGAGCCCGGCAGGGTCGACCGCCGCATCCGCCGCCTTTGGCGTGACCGCCGTCGTATCGCCGTTGTCGTCGAGAGGCTCGGTGTTCTCGCGGCGCAGACGATCAATGAAACTGTCCGGGTCCAACGCTGGCCCGTTGTCCGATGTATGCATGATGTCAGTGGTGCGTCAACGCGAAGTCGAGGGGCTCGGTATCGCGCTGGCGCAACACTATACGACAAGCTCGTCGAGCGATTCCGGGAAGAGGTCGGTGCTGAGCAATACCGCCGGAATGGTCGCCGACATTTGCGTACCGTCGCGCTCGCAGAAGCTCACGGACTCACGCCGATCCAGACTGGCTGCGCCCACCGAATGCGCAATACGCAAAAAACCGACAAGCTCCTTGAGCCCTGACCGAACAGGCGTGTGTGCAACCACCCCACCGATCGTCAGCGGGCCTTCGGCTTCGAGCACCGCGCGGGCACGCTTGGCAAGCTCACGTACCTGGACAGTATCGAGCGCGTCGAGAATACCCTTGTCGAGCGTCTGGCGCGTGGGTCGCTCCTCCACACCGCGGGTGTCCAGAGCATGGTCAGGGTGGCGCAGTTTCATGCTGACAGGTGACGCCACGCGGACCACACCGGTCGGTAATGTCAACGTCATTCGGCTTTTCAACGGGAGCTCTGCTAAGGCGCCACCGGCATCGGTACCGGCGAGCAGGGCCTCACCCTCCATGACCGAATCGAGCACTTCACCTCGCGTCTGCCCCCCCGGCGATGATCTGCACTCGCAAGTCCTTGTCGAGGGTGCGGATCTCGTCCTCGACACGCCGGAAGTCACCGGTCAGTACCGAGGCAAGCTGGTAGATTTCGCGGATGCGCTCGCGCTGCTCGGCCGCGCCGAGCTCCTTGACGATACCGGCCTCGAGATCGGCGATCTCCCGTTCGATCTCCCGCTTCCGCCCCGCCAGCATGTCGATGCGCTCAGCCGGGTCCGGATGGATGCTGACGGCCAGATCGCGCTCCGCATCCTGCACGATACGCAGGTGCGAAGCGGTGGTGCCACTGGTGCGTTCATCGAGCGAACGGCAGAAGCGCAGCGCCTGCTCGGACAGCAATCGTTCGTAGCGCGCCTGGGTACCAGAGAAGCTCATGTTCGCAACTGTCGCCCGGCGCGGTACGCTTGGCAAGCAGGTCCGTGAAAATGAGTACACAGACAGGAGTCGTGCGTTCGTGTCCATAGAGAAGCAGCAGACCGAGGTGGCCGAGCTCAGAACGCAACTCGAAGCGTGGCTCGAAGGCAACATTCATGTACGGGCGAGACGCCAGGTCAACCGCTTCATGCTTTGCATCACCGCCGCACATCGGTTGAAGACGTCGAGTTCCGACGTCGAGGCACGCCTGGCAGACAGCCCCATCGGTGAGGTCGTCGATCGTCTGGTCCTGGAAGACGCCATGCTTGCACCCAGTCGACACGCACGCGCCTCGCCGCTACACGAATGGCTCGCAGAACAGGACGTTGACAGGCTACCGCTCGGCCAGCGCTACTTCCGTGCGCTCGTTGACGCCGAGCCCACAGTTTGGGACGTCGTCGATTTTCGTGCAGGGGAGTGGATCGATCTGCGTCCGTACGGCACGAAAAAGCCTGTGATTCGCGGCAATGCCACGCCTGCAATCGGGGTCCTCGAACCGGGGATCCGGTTGCTGGCGCGCGTCGTACCGATGCCGTCAGGCGTGGAGTTCGGCTCGAGCCTGCTGAAGCTGTCGCCGGACATTCCGTTGCGCCGGAGCGCGACGGCAAGTGATCTCGTCGACGACGTGTTCGCTCGCTGGGCAGCACACCACCTTGGCGCGAGGTCCTCGAACAAGACGAAATCCGGCGAAACCGAGCTGGAGCGCGTGAAGGAGCGAGTCCGGAAGCTGTACGCCATGTCACAGCAGACCGAGGCGTCACCGCATGAGGCAGAAATCGCGCTCCGGCGGTGCTCTTCACTCATGGTGAAGTTCGGCATCACGGAGGCCGACCTGGAGACGAGTGCCTTTGGGACAGCGGCCTCTCCCCGGCGCACGGTGGCCATGCACGTGCGCTACCTCGGCAGCGCGGTGGCCGCGCTGCACGACGTGCTGTTCGTGACCGGTGGGCTCGACGGGGTCGAGTTTCGCGGTTACGAGATCGACGTTGGCGTGGCGCGCCTGACCTTCGAATACCTCGAGGACGCGGTGGAGCGCGCCCTCCTCGCCCGTCGTCGCGCCGGCGGCTTCCCCGCTGGACGCGCGGCGGCCTATGACTACCGCATCGGCTTCGCGTCCGAAGTGTCCACCCGGGTGCAGGCGATGGTGACCGAGCGCAAGCAGGCCGAGCGCGCTGCGTCACCCACGGGCATGGCGCTGTCAGTGAGAAAGCGCGAGATCGTCGATCGCGAGTGTGGCGCCGATCTGGGCATTGCCAGGTCGATACATCGAGGCACGCGCGACGAGGCAGCCGCAGCGGCCGGTCGGGCCGACGGGTCGCAGGTCTCGCTCGACCCACAGGTAGGGCAGGAATCGGCGTCGAAGCGACTTGGACGCGATTGAGTCTCGGTCAAACTCCCGGATGATCAGCACCGCGCAGCAGAGAGACTCACTGGACCCGTTACTATCGTTGAGGCACCACTGTGGTGCGGCCACCCATCGCCTGCCGCCATCCGATGATCGAAGAGCCACCCCTTCTCACGATCCGTACCGAGCGCTTGCGTCCAGACGAGGCGCAACTGACCTCGCTTCGCGACGTGCCGACCGGCTTCCTGGCCGACGCGATGAACGGTCGCGGCGCTCTCCCCACTACTATTCGCCACTTGAGTCCTGGTGTGCTGCCGACCCGATTCTTCGGTTCGGCTCTCACTTGCCAATGCGGCCCCGCCGACGTGCTGGCCGTGTTCGCTGCGCTCGGCGAGGTACGACCCGGTGACATTCTGGTCGCTGCCACCGGTGCATGGCCAGGGTGTGCAGTGATCGGTGACCGCGTCATGGGCATGCTCAGGAACGCAGGTGGGAGTGCCTTTATTACCGATGGGCTGGTGCGTGACATCGAGGGAATCGAACCGGTCGGTCTGCCACTGATGTGCGCGGGCGTCTCCCCCAACTCGCCCTTTGCCAACGGCCCGGGCGAGATCGGGTTCCGCGTGTCGCTCGGCGACGTCAGCATCGACAGCGGCGACGTGATCGTGGCCGATGACAGCGGTGCCGTCGTGGTGCCTTCAGAACAGCTGGACGCCGTCATCGCCCGTCTGCCAGCGATCCGCAAGCTGGAGGCCGCGCTGGACGCTCGCGTCGCCGATGGTCTGATCATGCCTGACAGCACACGTGAATTGCTTGCCTCCGATCGCGTCAAGCGCATCTGAGAATACGGGAGTAGCGCGCCAGCGATCCGTTCCGCCTGCTCCCTGTACTACATCGAACGGGTCGATCACGATGACCAACAGGCATCGACTCGGATCGCATCACGAGCGGAATCATTCGACCTGGAGTACGCCTTTGACCGACGCCGCAACAGCAACCGGACGAGTGACCGCCGCGCTCGACAATGCAGAGGACGACGCGGCCTTTGCGTGCAGAACGATATTGCCGTCCGGCTCACTGACACTTTCGATCAAGGAAAAGGGCGAAATACGGCTGCCCGTGTCAGCGACCCGAGCAAAGCAACTTGCGGCGCTCGCGTCACCCGCCCCGTTCGGACGCGGGCAAGACACCCTGCTCGACCCGCTGGTGCGCGATGTCGGCGAGATTCCAGCTCGCAAGCTCGCGCTTGACCGGCGCGCCTGGAATCGGGCGCTCATCCCTGCACTTGATGAGATGCGCGAGGCGCTCGGCTTGCCAGCGGGACGACTCACGGCCCGCGTCGACAAGTTGCTGGTGTATGGACCCGGGCAATTCTTCAAGCCGCACCGCGATACCGAACGCAACGATGACATGATCGGCACGCTCGTGGTCGTGCTGCCATCACCTCACAAAGGGGGCACACTTGTCGTATCACACAGTGGCGAGACACAACGTTTCATTACGCGCACCACGCTCGAGCCTCGACTCTGTCTGTACGCGTTCTACGCCACGTGCGAGCACGAAATCCGGCCGGTGACGACGGGCCATCGGATCGTGCTGAGTCACACGCTGCACTTCCGTGCCGCCGCTTCGACGGCGGAGCCCGAATCGAACGTGGAACTCCAGCACGCGCTATCCGACTACTTCGATCCTGCGGATAGGGCGACGGGTCGCTTCGGCAAGTCGCTGGACAAGCTCGTCTACCTGCTCGATCACGCCTACAGTCCCCGCAGTCTCGGGTGGCACCGGATGAAGGGCGTGGATCGGTCGCGCGCGCAGGCGCTGTTGGCGGCCGCAACCGACCTCGATCTGCAAGCGCATCTCGCGCTGGTCAGTGTGACGGAGACCTGGAGCGCCATGGTCGATGAGCCGCGCTATTACCGCAGCGGTCGCGGTTATTGGGACGACGACGATTGGGACGACGACGGTGACGACGACATCGGCGAAGAGAATGCCGGAAACGTGCTGCTTGCAGAAACGCACTACGAACTCGAGGAGCTGATCGAACGCGGCGCCTCGCTCGATAAATGGCGTGACAGGAATGATCGCGCGGTGGCGCTACCGAACCTCAGTGCAGACGAGGATGAGCTTTGCTGGACCGCAAACCTCGAAACGCACACGCCGGAAATCGAGGAATACGAAGGCTACATGGGTAACTACGGCAACACGCTGCAGCGTGAGTACCGCCGGGCTGCGGTCGTGTTGTGGCCGGCAATCGATCGCTACCGGATTCTCGCCCGATCCGGAAGCGGTGGCCAAGTCGTGTTGCGCGAGCTCGTCGGCGATGCTGACAGGCTCGGTGCTGCTACCGTGGACTCGGCCATCGATTCGCTGCTTGAAGTCTGGCCAGGTCAATCCCGAGAAAAAGACCCGGATACACTTCGCGACGCACTGGCGCTCGCCGAACTCCTGCAGTCGACCGATCGCATAACTGAGCTATTGCATGGCCTGTCGATCAGCTCGTTGACCAAGCGAGAGATACCGACGCTGCTCGAACTCGGGGAGCGCCACGGCGAAGCCTTCTGCCTGGAACTTTTCGACAGGTGGCTCGGCTCGGACGATTCCAGCGACGATCGCCATGCCCTGTTCCAGAAACGCAAGGACCTTCTCGTCGGACGCTGGTTCAGCCTGGAAAGCGACCGGGATCGACTCGACTGGCTCACGCAGTTTCCCGACTTCTGCCGCGCGGTAATGCGGTCCGCGGAGACCGCCTGGCAGCGCGTGGCTGCGTCGTCCTTCGACATCCTTCTCGAACTGACGGTGGCAAGACATGTCACCCAGCATCGTCTTGCTTCACCGAACGCTCGTGCACGATGTGCCGACCGCGAGCGACTCGATCTACTCGCCTTGCTTGAGGCAAGCGACGTGCTCGACGACGAAATATTCCCAAAGCGCCTGCTGGTCGCTATTGACGCGGAACTCGACAACTACGCATCCATCGTCATGATCGACGTGCTCGAGCGAGTGCACGCACTCCCCACGGTCGGCCGCCAGAAGACTCGAAGAGTCGCGCTGACTCGCCGCATGAAGGCCGTTGTGCAGAAGCGGATCCGCGACGCAGCGCGCGCCGCAGATGATTGGCGAATCGACGCAAGCCCCAAGTGTTCCTGCGCAGACTGTCTGACGCTCACGAGCTTCCTGCAGAGCAAGGACGCCGCCATCGATCTCCCGTTGGCGAAGGCTCGCCGACAGCACCTGCACCAGGCGATCAGCGTTCTCGATATTCCCGTGTCCCATACGACCCGCCGCGAAGGGCGACCGTTCGTGCTCGAACTTCGAAAGAAGAAGTCGCTGTTCAAGGACGCTGCAAAGCGTGTTGCCGACGAGCAGGCGGTGGCGACGAGGCTGATCGCTCTTCCAATCGGACCATGATTGCCAAATGAACTCGCATCCAGTTACTGCTTCGCTCTGGTGGCACGATACCGTCTCTGACGATGTTCTTGCTGCTTTCCACGACGCTTCCGCCGACCTGTACAACGCTGCACCCTGGCGCCACGTGCCGGACGAAAGCTGCCGGTTTTTCGCTCAACCGCTGGATCTCGGCCCGAGGACCGATCTCGTCATCGTGACCGGCCAGGACAGTGCCATGCCTGCTCAACTGTGCTGACAACGAAGAGCGACTTGCCAAGCTCCTCGCCAACGCGGAACTGTTCAGTCCGCACAAACAGCAATCCATGGCCGGACTCGAAGTCGGCTTCGACATGAACACTGACGAAGGCCATGAAGGCTACATGCAGCAATGGAGAAAAGACAAGATTGTTTCATGGAGTGCCGACGAGATCAGTCTATTGAATCAGGCACATGGCATCGGTCAGGCGAAGAACCTGTTCCCCGCGCTGCGGAAGAAGCGCAAGTCGACACAGAAATTGACGCGAAAGGCGCGCAAAAAGAATCGATAGCGGTAGCGATGCGGTGCGTTCCGTGCAGATTCGCCGCTTGGTGGTACTACGGTAACGACGGCCCCGAATCCTCAGGCGCTGATACTATGCCGTACAAACGCAATCAACACGATCAGGAACGCTTGCCATGAGCGACAAGGAGCTGAGCGACGCGATCAACGGACTCTTCCGCGAGATAGATTCACTCGACGAAAACGACCCGGCCGATCGCGAACAACTGCGAGCGCTTGCCGACACACTCAAGGCACGGTTGGCCCGTTATTCGGAAGTTGACGAATCTTCGTCAGTAGTCGATCGAACAGTTGCTGATCCGGTCGACGACTCAGACGACGACCTGGGCGACAACGCCGTCCTGGACATGATCGCGACCTACGAGGCCCAGCACCCGAAGCTGACCGCGATGTTGAATGACATCATGACGCGGTTGGCGAGCATGGGAATCTGAATACGCCATTTCCAATCAGCACCTGACCCAGATCCCGCTTGATCACCTCCGTCGACACACCCAGCTCGCTCGAGGCCTGGTTGATGAACGCCTGCCCGGGACGCGACTGGTAGAGATCGAACGTATCCACATGCAACCGATCGTCCAGGTGGACGAGCACGTTCACATACGCAACTGCTCGTGGCTCAGGTTCTTCGACAGGCCCCGGAGTCGGAACTGTCGCTCGCCAAAGGTGTACATGATGTCGTGCTCACCAATAGTCTCGTTCACGGGAGCTGGTGTTGCCGGCAACGGTGAGGCGGTTGTCGGTTCAGGCAATGCGGCGGAGTCGCTGATCGTGGTGCGGGTTTCAGTTTCGGGAGTGGCCGCCAAGGAGAGCCCTGGGGACGGCGTTGCGTTATCTACAGAGGCGAGTGGCGAGTGCCGAGTCGTTGTTCGTGGCATCAACGGGGTCGGTACGCTCGGCTTGCTCATCCGCCGTTTCGTCTTCGAGCTGCGCAGCGATATCACCGGCCTCAATGATCGGCTCACCGTCAGAGGTATCCGTCGATGCATCCACCATAGCCACCACGGCTGTATTCGTCTGCGTCAACAGATCCGCATTCATCGCCACGGTGCTGATGGTCGGTGCCCCGCCATTGCCGAGCCATTCGGCCTGCCGGATCGCCAGCTCCAGACTCTTGGTCGCCGGTGTTACCTGACACGCATACGCGTTCACACCCATGTTCTTCGGCAGCAGGATCCGGAATGCATCAATGCCCGCATCGTTCAGTGTCGTGGCCAGTGATTTTGCAGCACTATTGCCAGCGGTATCGCGGTCGTACGCGATCAGCACACGCTTGATGCCGTGACGGGCGAACGCCTCGGTGCGGCCCCGGCACGTACAGGTGGTAGGCGGTGCCTTTGCGCAAGTTCTCCTCGATCTTGCTCCCGTGCACTTCCGTGATCTCACCTGTGAGCGTGATGACCGGCACCACCAAAGACCCGTTGGAGTGCTCATGTCCGCTCGTCCGCAACAGGCCGATCGCTTGCAACTGACCGCGCAATGCCGCCCCGGCCTTGCGGTTCTTCGCCGGCAACCGGTAGCCGAGTGTGCGATTGGCGAACCCGAGACGGAAGGTGCCGATCAACTCGGGATGATTCAGCCCCCGACGATCCAGATACGCAAGCGCGTCGGACGGTTGCTTCAACGTCTCGTGGTAATAGTTGATCACCCGGTGCAGGGTCGTCTGCGTATCCGCATCACTCGACAGATCACTCGATAGCGTCGTGCTCGCGTCCTTACAAACCGTCTCAGTGCCGTGCACGGCGACGATCGGCTTACAGGATCTCGCAGGCAAAGCAGTGGAACAGGTTCGACTGGGGGCGGATGATCAGACTCGGCGTTTTGTCCCCCTCGTGGAACGGGCAGCGGATCGCCACATCCTTGCCCTGCCGGGTGACGATGTGCCCCTCGGCTTCGGCCTGACGCTGCAGCGAGATCTCGGACTTGAGCCGGGCAACCTCGGCATCGGGTAGGGGGGCATCACGTTCTCTCCAAAGGCAATAAATAATTATCCCGTCACCAATAGGTGAGTGAATATACCTATTTTATGCTATAACATCCGATTACTATTGGTGTTTACAATCATCTGTCAGTTGCCTATATTGGAAGAATTCGGTGCCGACAGAGCACATAAGTGACATTTTGGTGATGGTGAGTGCAACAGACACAAGCGGCTTCGGCCGACGCCTGCTGACTCTGCGCAAGCAGAAGAACTGGTCGCAGCCGGAACTGGGCAAGAAGGCCGGCACTTCAGGGGCGATCATCGGCCGCTATGAACGCAGCGAGATCACGCCCTCGATCGATGTCGCCAAGAAGCTCGCCGACGCGTTCGGTGTCACGCTCGATTATCTGGTCGACGACAAGGCTGACTTGCCCGACATCCTGCGCGACCAGTCCATGCTCTTGCGCTGGCAGGCACTCGATTCGCTCGACGCGCTGGAACAGGAACGCATTCTCTCTGTCGTCGACAGTCTGGTGCGCGATGCCCGGGCCCGGCACACGTACAAGATGAGTGCATGAACAGGAACCGATGATGTTGGCCACCGCCAAAGACGCCGCCAGGGATCTCATCGAGCGTCTGCCCGATGAGGCCTCCTGGGGGACATTCACTACGGGCTCTACGTCCGGCAGAGGATCGAAGCTGGCCTGGCCGATGTCGCCGCCGGTCGCGTCACGCCGCACGAAGAGGTCAGGGCGCGGTTACTGGATCGCATAGAGCGACGCCGTACCTCTGGGAAACAGGCGTGATGATGGACAACGCATCGGCCGTCAACACATCAGGAACAAAACAGCGGTGAACCTACCGAGTAAAGATCATGACCGCATTGACCATTGAGCTACCCGATCAGCTAATAGACGAAGCCCGCGACGCGGGACTGCTCTCGCCCGAGGCGCTAGAGACGCTGCTGCGTGAGCAACTGAAGAAGCGCGGTATCGACGAGCTGTTCGCGGCCTCCGAGCGCCTCGCGGCAACGCCCGACGAGCCGATGATGACGCTCGAGGAGATTCAGGCCGAGGTGGACGCGGTGCGTGCCGAGCGCCGTGCGCGTCGTTCTTGATACCAACGTCGCCGTCTCGGCACTGTTGTTCGGTGGCGTTCCGCAGCAACTGCTTGATCTCGGGCGCATCGGCGAGATCGAACTCTGCACCACTGAGCTCCTCCTGAACGAACTCGACGGCGTCCTGCACCGATCGAAGTTCGCGCGCCGCTTCAGCAAGAACCGACCGGTGACACCGACGTTTCTGGTGAAACGCTACACCCTGCTGACTACAAACATTGCACTCGGTCCGATCGAGCGCATCGTGCCGAGCGATGCCGACGATGATGTCGTCATCGCCACTGCCGTTGCCGCCGGAGCAAAGTAGATTGTCTCCGCCGACTCGGATTTGCTGGTGCTTAACCCCTTTTGGGGGATGCAGATTCATCTACCTGCAGAGGCGCTTCAGCTCATCACTGACGATCGCCTGCAATGGCAATTTGCAACAGTGAGGATGCGGTCAGAACAATGGCCCAACACTGGTCGAGCCCAGAGCAGACAGTCTATGTCGCGGCCTTGATCTTCCCGATCGCGAGCACTCGAAACCCATTTAGAAACTCAACGAGCTCTCCTTCCGTGATCCAGTTATCTGGCACGGAAACCCGTCCGGAAAGTTCGCACCGAACGGTCCCTTGTTGACTGTCGGATACGAAATCCAACTCTTGCCACTGGACATCGACAGCTACCCTCAAAGATTCAGTTATATGCTTTTGCCAACGAACGGTCGTTCTCATGCCTTCAAAGGGCGGACCTACGTGCCCGCCGACACATTTCGGCACCCAGGAGAACTAGAACAAAAAAAATCACTCATCGGATTTCTTACTCCAGCTTGTCCAAGTCGTCGCATGACACGCAGAATCCAGGACCGGTGTCATCTATGTTGTAGTGCTGATAGCTGCGATCGTAGACTTCACTCGGAACATTGGTCTCCACTACTTCGTCTAGATCCGGGTATCCTTGCTGAAATTTCTCCGCTCCCTCTCGCGATTCGGAAAACCACTTGTCTTCCATAGACTGTCCACCGAACATCAGCGCGATCGCGAGATACGCAGCGTCATGTCGGTACCCAGTGACAGCTCTATCATCACCGGCGTATCGTTGTCGCCGATCGGTGCCGTGATAACGGATGGCGGTGCCGACATTCCCGCGCCGGTGAGTTCGATGAAATCAGCAGCACCGGTGTCATCTACGACCGCTTCCTTGCGGAGCTTGCTGCGCCACTGTACGAAGCTGGCGTACGGGAGATCCTGTGCATCACAGAACTCACGTGCGTTCAGCGCGCTCTTCGCCTGTCGATGGATCAGGGACTGCCACTCGACAGCGTTACGGTTGGGTCGGCGTGTCGGCACGGTACATGTTCACGACGTAAGTACTGGCGTACCGGGCATCTGTGTCCTACCTTCTTGAGACACCACTGCTTAGTCTTGGCCCGCGCCTTCAGTGACTTCGCCGCTCCAGACCTCTCGCCCTCGGACGCTCAATGAAGCCATCGATCAGATCGACAAGCTGTGGGAACTTGTCGGCGATCTTGCGACGAAGCTCGAGGAGCAGCTGGCTCGGAACGATGATCTCCGTGCGCAGCTCGACGAGGCGCAGGCGAAAGCATCAGGTCAGCACTCGGGAAACAGTTCTCGCTCCCCCTCCTCGGACACCGCCGCTCAACGCGCCCTGAGGAAGAAGAACAAGAAGCGCAAGAGCACGGGCCGAGCGCGTGGCGCCCAGAAGGGCCACACGAAGAATGAGCGGGCGCTCATTGAGCCAGACGAAAGCAAGGGTGACACCGTCACTCGCTACTTCCCCGATGCGACGTGCGCGTGTGGCGGCGAGGTCACCATGGACGACGAGCCGAGTGTGCGTCATCAGGTGTTCGATCTGCCTGTCGTGCGCTATTACCTGGCCGAACATCAGCTGTTTGGTGGCCGTTGCACGGGATGTGGGTGTCGTCATCAGGCCGAGACACCGACGGCT
>ENA-ORXR01000405-ORXR01000405.1-marine-metagenome-genome-assembly--contig:-NODE-405-length-60623-cov-13.045172_pt1 | contig 60623 bp, 40 predicted proteins | sample MGYA00237866_ERZ511479 | MGnify/ENA metagenome assembly ERZ511479 | reverse complement strand
TACGTTTTTTGCCTTGATCCATTTTGAACAATTCTAAATCCTTTTCCGTCATCTAAAAATAGAAATGGTATTATTTGACATTATAAAACGTAAATAGTAGTATTTGACATAAGAATATGCTACAAAGTTCTCACAATATCTTCTAGTCCCTCTATCCACAATGGATGATCGTTAAGACTTTCCACAAGATCCAGTCGCTCTCCACCCCATTCGTCAAACTCTTCCTTGTACTCATACCCTATCTCTATGATCGTTTCTAAGCAGTCAGAAACAAACGAAGGAGAAAAGGCTAACACCTTCTTCTTACCTTCCTTAGCTAGAGCCTCTAATATGGAAGGTGTCGACGGTTTTGTCCATGGATCTGGACCAAGCCTGGACTGAAAACATACTGTATACTGATTTTTATTTAATCCTAATTCCGCTGCAATACACTGAGCTGTATTATAACATTGTGCTGAGTAACAGAACTGGTTTTTCTCCGTAATTTTCTGGCAACAATCATCATTTTTCAGACAGTGATTATTCGTATCCCCTTTCTTAAGTTGTGAATGTGGGATCCCATGAAAACTAAAAACAAAGTGATCATACTCCTCTAGCGGGTGTTTCCTAGCATTCTCTACAAAGGTCTGTATCACCTTAGGGTGATTGTAAAAACTGCTAACGATCTTTACCTCTGGAAGTGCTTGCCACTTAGACAAAAGTCTCATGACTTCTTCGAAGACAGATCCAGAACTAGCACTGGCATATTGCGTAAAAAGAGGTATCACCTTAAGAGAAGAAACATTCTTCTTTCTGAGTCTTTCTAGACCATCTTCTATGCTAGGACTCTGATAGCGCATGGCTAACTCCACAACATGATCCTCTCCTAGCGCAGCTTGTAATTTTTCTCTTACGATCTTTCCATAATGTAAAAGAGGAGATCCATCCTCTGTCCATAACCTCTTATACAACTTAGATGAACTTCCTGATCTGAAAGGTGCGATAACACCTCTGACTAATAGATTCCTGGGTAACCAAGGAATGTCTATAACTCTAGGATCTAGCAAAAACTGCTTCAAATATTTGTATACTGATAATCTTCCTGGATCATCAGGAGTACCTAAATTTACTATAAGAACACCTGTCAAATTCACGCTTCGTTGATTTTTTACGAAAGTATAACACGAAATTAAATTCAGAGTTGCGAATAAAGTGTAATTATGCAATAATTCAGAAATTATTCCGCTACTTAACTATAAAGAACTACACATACATGAAGAAACCTCTAATTTTAGTTACGAACGATGACGGCATGTTTGCCCCTGGCATCAAGGCACTGGTAGAAGTTGTAAAAAACATCGGAACAGTAATCGTTGTGGCGCCCAATTCGCCCCAGTCTGGACAGGGACACGCCATAACCATAAGTGAACCGTTAAGACTGAACAAAGTAGATGTTTTTCCGGGTGTAGATGCTTACGAATGCAGTGGTACGCCTGCGGATTGCGTCAAGCTAGCAAAGAACGTACTACTAAAAGGCCAAAAAATAGACTTATGCGTATCAGGTATCAACCATGGATCTAATGCTTCTATCAATATAATCTATTCTGGAACTATGAGCGCTGCTATGGAAGCAAGCCTAGAAGGGATAGATTCCATAGGGTTCTCTCTATTAGATTATTCTTTTGAGGCCGATTTTACACCAGCGCAACATTATGCTAAGGTCATTATAAATGCTGTACTTAAGAATAAGATAGAATATTGTAAATTGCTCAATGTCAACATCCCTAAACTGTCTCTCGAGGATATCCAAGGGGTCAAAATATGTCGGCAAGGAACGGGTAACTGGGTAGAAGAATTTAAGGAAGCCAAGGATCCTAGAGACCAGAAGTATTACTGGTTAAGTGGAGCATTTATTACAGACGAAAGCGAAAAAGACTCGGACAACTGGGCATTAGAAAATGGCTACGTTTCCGTCGTGCCGTCATGGCATGATCTTACTAAACAAGAAGCTATAGAACCACTAAAATATTTAGAAAATGATAGAAAAAAATAGTCTCATGATCGGCATCTTGATAGGTGCCATCGTGCCGGTACTTTCTTTTGTCGCTGTGGAATTCCTATTTAATATTATGGTACAATATGACATTATAGCACCTGCACCTATGAGTATGGATGGAAGGAGAATGAGGACCATTGCACTGATTTCTATATGTTGCAATCTGATTCCTTTTAATATTTTTAAGAACCGTAAATGGGATTTTTCTTTGAGAGGCATCGTACTGCCCACCTTGGTATATGTTGCTGGCTGGATGTTCAAATATAGTTCTCAGTTATTCTAGATGAGATATTTTATAATAGCTGGAGAAGCTTCAGGAGACCTTCATGGATCTAATCTTATAAAATCACTTTTGCAAGTAGATACCGCTGCTGATATTTATTTCTGGGGAGGAGATCTAATGCAAGCGCAGGGAGGACATTTACTACAGCATTACAAGGAAACCTCATTCATGGGGTTTGTAGAAGTTGCTAAAAACATCAAAACCATCTGGGGCTTATTCAGAAAATGTAAAGCGCAGATTACAGAGCTTGTACCCGATGTAATCATATACATAGACTATCCAGGATTTAATCTAAGAATGGCAAAGTGGTCCTCAGATAGATTGATAAAGTCAGTCTACTATATCTCTCCCCAGATCTGGGCATGGAAAGCATCTAGAATAGAATTGCTCAAAAAGTGTATCGATAAAATTTTTGTTATCCTCCCTTTTGAACCGGCCTACTATAAGGATAGAGATGTAGAGGTAAGTTACCACGGTCATCCTCTTATCGAGGTCAAAAACAACTATAAAGCTGATCCTTCTTTTTCTAAAAAATATGAGGATACAAAAGTTATTGCGCTACTTCCCGGTAGCAGGAAGCAGGAGATAAAGAATCACCTGCCGCTTATGAGTTCGCTCGGTGAAGCGTTTCCTGATTATACCTTTGTAGTTGCGGCACGAACAAGTATAGAGCATTCTTTTTACAAAAAATATAGTACAGCAAGCAAAAATGTAAAATTTGAGTCAGACTCCACTTACGATTTACTTCAAATAGCGTCTTATGCTATAGTAGCAAGTGGCACGGCAACACTGGAGTGTGCTATATTTAACGTACCTCAGATAGTAGTATACAAGGGCAATACTATATCTTATAGTATCGCAAAACGGATTATCAAGGTGGAATATATAAGCCTCGTCAACCTAATAGCAGATAGAGAAATCGTGAAAGAACTCATACAATCAGAGTTTACAAAAGTCAATTTAATCAAAGAATTAAAAAAACTAGAATCCGAATCCAAGCCGATCTCTAGCTATACTGAAATGATATCAAAGCTCGGAAAAGGAGTGACATCTATAAATGTCGCAAAAGAAATTTTTGCAACGTTTCTATCGTAAGCCTTGCAATAATTGAATATAATTTCTACATTTACAGATAGGTAAAGACACTTACTTAAAGATTGAGGATGAAAAATTAAGTTTTTTCATCCTTTATTTTCTTAATACCCTTCCTCTCTACCTTCTATTTTGTATCATCTTTTTTCTTCTTAGCCGCTGGCTTTTTCTTAGCTGTAGTTTTTTTCTTTGTCGCTGGCTTCTTCTTAGCCGCAGTTTTTTTAGGCGCTTTTTCTTTTAGTTCGCCTGCTTCTATCAGCCATTTCTTTGCCTGCTCTAGATCTATCTCTAGTAATTCCTCTTTCGTCCATTTTTCTCCATCTTCTTTTTTAGGCAGCTTGACAGATTTCTTTTTATATCTGATAAATGGGCCCCATCTTCCATTCTCAAAAGAAATCTTTTCAGAGATCCATTGCTTAATGTATCTGTTGGCTTCTTTTTCTTTTTTGGCAGCGATCAACTCATCCATTTCCTCCTTTGTAAGATTTTCTGAATCATAACGCTTAGGGATATTGATAAACAAGTCGTTCCACTTCAGATAGGGACCAAATCTTCCTTTACCCTTAGTTACGGGTAGATCATCGAAGGTAGTTACCGGAGCATCTTCTTTTAGTTTCTGTTCTATCAGCTCTACAGCTCTATCATAAGTCAGTTCTAGGGGATCTTCATCTCTAGGTATAGAGACAAATTTCTCTAAGTACTTAACGTAAGGCCCAAATCTTCCAGCGTTGATTACTACTTCATTTTCTTTATATACGCCTAGATTAATAGGAAGCTTAAACAACTCCATAGCATCCTCATAATTGATGGTTTCTATAGACTGTCCTACTTTTAAGTTAGCAAACCTAGGCTTACCCTCCTCTCCTACTTCTTCTCTCGAACCGATCTGAATAACAGGACCATATCTAGTCATCTGAGCTATTACAGAATGACCTGTTTCTGGATCTTTACCTAATTCTCTCGTACCCTTAGCTCTTGCTGCATTTTCTATGGTATCCTCTACTCTAGAGTGGAAAGGATTATAAAAATCATCTAGCATATTTTTCCAGTCCGCATTACCAGATGCAATATTATCTAGCTTAGCTTCTATATCAGCGGTGAACTTATAATCCATTACTTCTTTAAAGTTTTCGCTAAGGAAGTCACTTACAACTAAGCCCAGATCACTAGGATACATTCTGTTAGAAGTAGCACCTGTATTTTCAGTCTCTACTTTTTCTGTTAGATCGTTATTTTTAAGTGTAAGTACTTGGTATTTTCTTTCTACGCCTTCTCTACTTTCTTTTGTAATGTATCCCCTATTTTTATCCATTATCTTAGTAATGGTCGGTGCATAAGTAGAAGGTCTTCCTATACCCAGCTCTTCCAGTTTTTTCACTAAGCTAGCTTCCGTATATCTCGCCGGAGGTCTTGTAAAACGCTCTATTGCTGTAATGTTATCAAGATTTAGAACTTGTTGGATCTTTAGGGGAGGCAATATTCCTTTAGCTTCTTCTGTATCGTCATCATCTTTAGAAACCATATATACCTTCAGGAATCCATCAAACTTTAAGACCTGTCCTTCTGCTTTTAGAACAGCCCCAGGAATAGTAGAAACTCCTATATGTACACTTGTTTTTTCTAGCTGTGCATCTGCCATCTGAGAAGCTATTGTACGCTTCCATATCAGCTGGTATAATTTTGCCATGTCGGTAGACTCGTCTAGCTTGTGCAGCTCCATGTTAGTAGGCCTTATCGCTTCGTGAGCCTCCTGAGCATTAGCACTTTTAGATTTAAACTTTCTGAGTTGGACATAATTCTCTCCGTATTTTGACGAGATTTCATCTGCTATATTACCTACTGCTGTTTCACTTAAGCTAGTAGAATCTGTTCTCATATAGGTTATGTGCCCTTGTTCATATAGCTTCTGAGCAGCAGACATCGTTCTGTTTACAGCAAAATATAATTTTCTACTGGCATCTTGTTGAAGCGTAGATGTTGTAAATGGAGGTGAAGGTTTCCTCTTGGTCGGCTTTACCTTTATATCTTCTATCTTATAGATGGCATTTTTACATTTTTCTAAGAAAGTCCGTGCATCTGTCGCTTGGTCAAACTTTTCTGAGAGTTCTGCCTTAAGTTCTACTAGATTTCCATTTTCGTTTTCTACCTGAAAGACAGCGTTTACTCTGAAAAATGGCGTCGTCTCGAACGCATTTATCTCTCTTTCTCTGTCTACAAGTAATTTCACAGCTACTGACTGTACCCTACCCGCAGATAATCCAGTCTTGACTTTTCTCCATAGCGTCTCAGATAATTCGAACCCCACGAGTCTATCTAGAATTCTTCTTGCCTGTTGTGCATCTACAAGGTGTAGATCTACGCGCCCGGGATTCTCTATTGCTTTAGTAATGGCAGACTTCGTAATCTCTCTAAAAACAATACGTTTAGTTTCTTTTTCGTCCAGGCCGAGTACTTTACAGAGGTGCCATGAAATAGCCTCTCCTTCCCTGTCTTCATCCGTCGCAAGCCATACCTCTTGTACTTTCTTCTTAGCGGCTTTTAGCTCTTTTACCACCTTCGTTTTCTCAGGGGACACGATATAAGAAGGCTCGAACTTATTCGCTATATCTACACCTTTCTTTCCTTTATCTAAATCTCTTATGTGTCCATAACTCGATTTTACTATGAAGTCATCACCGAGATATTTATTTATTGTCTTAGCCTTTGCAGGTGACTCTACGATCAGTAGCTTAGTTGCCATTTAACTAAATTTAATATTAATTCCACGTTACATCTACCCAAAAATCTTACCACATTCTAATCAATGAAAGGAATAAAGATTATGAAGTCCATGCTGTTAAAGAAGGACAAATGTATAAATATGTTTTGGATTTATACTAGACTTATGAAATATGGAAAGTAAAAGAACCTGATTTATGATCTAATTGTCCTTCTCGATTTTCTTAACAGAAATAGTTTCCCTAGTTCCATTTTTTCGCTCCTCTTCTTGTAGTTTGTTCTTAGCATCGATATATTCTTGAGCTCTTTTCTCTATTTCTAGATCCTGTTCATTCAGATATCTGTGGAGACTAACAATGAGAAACTGAGCCATATCATCAGGTTTTGTAACACCCATTTTGGCTAACTTATGAGACAACCTAGATCCTTCTTCAAAATTCCAGTTGACCATCATCCACCTACCTAAACCGAAGTGCAATTTAGGCGCTACTAGCTCTACTGGTGCATTTTTAAATTTGTCCAGAACGTCCACTTGAGATTTTTTCTCCAGTTGGCTCATAGCATCTTTTATATCAGATGGAATGTACACACCATTAATTCTTGTCTTACGTATATTTTTTCTGTACTGCTTAGCAAATCCCTCTTTTGTAGTCGGAAAATCCTGCCCTTGTACACTTGCGAAGCACCAAGAAAATAACAAGACTAATAAGTAATTAAAATTTAACATAATATGTTTTTAGTATGCAGTCCTTTTCTGATCTATTTTATTTCTCAAAGCCTTAAAGCCATCTTTAGAATTATCATAGACTGTTAATAAAATATTCGCAGTTCCAGTATTAAGTAATTTCTTAACTACAAAAGTGATACAATAATTTAAAAAGAAGCTAGTTTTAACAATTCTTTATAAAAATCTAGAATGCGTTAGGCATGATCCGACTCAAAACCCATGAACTATTACTTATAGAATGTATATTCTTTGCCCTCATCTGGATCGCAGACGAGTACACTGCATTCTTGCTGTCTATTTTGATCACCGTTATATTATTTTGCATCCTGATTATAAGTCTTATTTCCGAGATGATAGAAAGATCTAAGGTGCCCAGAAGTTTTTTTATCAGGTTACTGTTAAGTCTGATCCCTCCGATAGTATTACTCGTTATGTACTACTCCGCCTCTGATGGCTTTTTCGATTGGTTAGAAATGTAAAGGTATTAGTAGATATGTCTTAATGTGGGGGCGTATCCCTACGGGTCGTTACGTCCGTTAGCTCGCTGTTCGCTCGGCCCTACATTACATTACGGTCTGCAGCTCTTGCTGCACTAACTACCATCACTTACGCGGGAGCATTATCTATAACTATATTTTATGGCTGAATACGTAATTGACAAAAGATAAATAAATTGTATTGCTATATAATCGAAAAGATAATTTTTAGACATTATGCGTGCATCATTTAGTTATAAATATCTAATAAAATTGACTTATTAAATACTTATAAAATCAGTAGATTGTCTAAAAATCTAAGCTGATTTTCTATAGCCTGACATTTTAAAAATTATTATCTTTTTTTCTCAAACCTTGATAAATCCAATAGATCTTAGAAGATATAAGCCTATAATGGGAGGTACCTACGTTTTTTGCCTTGATCCATTTTGAACAATTCTAAATCATTTTCCGTCATCTAAAAATAGAAATGGTATAACACCATAACATTTGACATAAGTCATTTTGCTCCTTATAGTTATATCTTAAGAGTTCTGTCTAGTAATACTATGAAGACTATTCCGTTTGTTGTGGTCAAATAGAAAAAGGTCATCTAAAAGAATGGCGTTCAACTTATAAATACTGAGTTTTATTTTCAATTAAGTTTCGCAACTTTAATCATATCTTGATTAATCCCAAGTAGTTTTATATAGTATATACCGCTTTGTAGATCGGTCATTTCTATTCTAGTATTATAGATACCTTTTTGTACTAACCTACCTACCGTATTATAGATTTCGTAGGATGATTCCTGAGCAATTGTAGATCCGTTTTTTACGACATTTACATATGAGTTAGTTGGATTGGGAAAAAGGGTATAATTAGCAAGCGCTAGATCATTCACATCGCTTAATACCTCCTTGAAAATATCAATCTTTGTAATATAAGCAGAGCTATCTTCATCAAAACCTCCTGCAGCAAAAACAGTATTTCCTACAGCAAAAGCAGATATTCTAGCTCTGGCTGAAGAAATATTATCAAAGGTTCTTTCCCCTGTTGTCCCATTTATAATTTCCACCTCAGTAAGGAAATCGGAATTTTCATCATCTCTTCCTCCTATAATGTATAAGTTCTTATCCGTAGCAGCCACACCCAGATCCTTTTTGTCTTGGACCATATCCATAGTAGACATATCAGTAGTTTCCGTGTCATATATTTCTATCACAAAGGATTCACCGGAGAATCCTAAAGATCCTCCCACATAATAGATTTTATTGATAAGACAAACTCCTTCCATTCCATTTTTTCCAGCGGACATTTTTTTAGTAGACCATGTATCTGTCGCAACATCATAGATGTCTACAACATCGGTAAGACCTCCCACAAATGAGCCTCCTCCTGCGAAGGCAATCTTACCGTTACAGCCTACGGCATTGGCCAGAATTCTATCTATACTAAGCGCCCCTTCTGACCATGTCCCCGTTATCGTATTATACATCCTAACTTGTCCCCCTTTCACTAATATCAAGAGATCATCAACAGATGTAACTGATGTCGCACCGAATATTCCCGGCATTTCTAAAGAACTCCATTCCCCGGTATTAGAGTCATACACTTCTACAAGATCCTGATCAGGAGCAGCAGTCTGGGTATATCCAGCAAAATACATTTTGTCCCCTATGCCTTCAGCAAATGTAAACTGGCGATTAACAGCGAGGGTTGCAGAAGTCCAAGTTTCATCTCCCATATCATAAATATCTATGACCTGTGATTCTGTTACGGGTGAACTTCCCGCAAAAAAGACTTGATCATTAACGGAGCCTATACCAATATTCCATCTGGCAGAACTAAGTTCGTCTGTACTCCACTGAGCTGTAAGATTTAAGGAAAAAAATACAGTCACGTAGCATAGGGAAAATATAGTTTTTGTCATGTTTTATATTCTTGATTAGAAATTAAAAAACCTCCTGTAAATTACTATGAATTCATCCTCTAATATAGTATAGTTAACTCTCTTATATTGCGCGTTCGCCTGAAAAAAAAACATAGAAAATTAGATCGCTTCAAGATGATAGGCTGTATTATGATAATCAGTTATACACTACTTATTCTATCTTCACAGAAAATCTATATTCTTCCATGCAAATTCTTACAACTCATTATCATTCCGAGAAGTGATCAATTATCCTTTCCTAGTTAAGCTGTTATTAATTCTTCTGTAGTTATAGATAAGCTTGGGCGTGGTTTTAAAAAACCAAAACAATTTTTATCTTTTTTGAATGATGTAGAAAAGCAAACTGATTAGATGAAATAAGAAAGATCATTACAAATCCTAGGCGTCATGCAGTTCTCAATGGTTTGTAATGAATTGTAAAAAAAGGAAGCGTTTTGGCAAGATAGGTATACTGGAATATAAGAGAAATATCAGCTAAAATGAAGTAATTCATATATTTGTCTTTAGAAGGTAGAAAAACTAGAATGGAGAATATTTCAAACAGAGCTTTAATAAGTCGGCTCTATAGTTCGGCCGATGAGCAAGTAGAGCTTGCCGACTATGATAAGAACAATTGGTCGCAATGGTATCAGCTTGTTCAGCAATTGACGGGTCCTGAAAAGATCGTGTATGTCATGGTAAAACTAAATCAAAATGTAACGAGTGGTGGATTTGCTCAGTTTTATGAAAACTCATTTGGGATATTTGCCCCAGAAATAATCCATGTACTAAATGAAATCAATGCAGTAGCAACTTCTGAAATTCTTTCTAGTTCCCTGCCCGTTGTAAATCCTTCTGGTTTATTAGATGATGACTATAAAGAGTTTATTTTCAAGATCCAGTTATCCTCCGAACAACGAGAGCAACTACAGACTCAAGATATACTCTATGATCAGCTTCATGGGCAGGAGAATCTAGAAGATCTACTAGGAGCGTATTTAAAAGAAATGATTAAGTAGTGATCTGAGTAACAACATGATTCTATGTGCCAGATCTGTTAGCATTATTCCTGGTAAAGAAGGCTTAGCTTATATTTTAAGAATCTAGACATATATTTAGTCCTATCTAAGTTTGTATTCGTACCTGAAATTATTAGTCTCGTCGATATATTTAATCTAGCGTCTGAATACTTTCTGTAGAACGAACCTTGTTATGAAAATTTCATAATTTTATATTTGTCAATACTTCGATACTTTACTCATCAGATATTTTTAAAACATGAATCGACCATACCTTTTATCTCTACTTCTTTTGCTTATCTCCCTTCAGACTAAGGCTCAAATCAGTGCTGAATTAATACAAAACCCAGATGTATCTGAAGATAAAATTTGCTTTGTATTTGGCAACGATCTATGGCTGGTTGCTAAGACGGGCGGTCAGGCATACCGCCTAAGCTCACCTGTAGGAAGAGAGGCAAATCCCAAGTTCTCACCAGATGGACAAACGATCGCATTCGAAGCAAATTATGATGGAAATAATGACATCTATACCTTACCCATAAATGGAGGTGTTCCCAAAAGGGTTACGACCCATGGTATGAGAGAAAGTATATCAGACTGGTATGCGGATGGACGGAGCTTACTCTATACCAGCAGCATGGAAAGTGGAAAACAGAGATTCTCACAGTTTTACAAAATATCTAAAGAAGGTGGGTTACCTGACAAACTTCCGATCAAAATTGCTGGTAATGGTATGGTCTCTCAAGATGGTACCCAAATAGCATTTACAGAAAAATCAAGAATATTTAGAACCTGGAAAAGATACAGAGGAGGGTCAGCACCTGATATCTATATTATGGATCTCAAAACGCTCAAAACAAGCAATATCAACAATAGTGAAGCTAATGAAGAATTACCAATGTGGAATGGATCCGACCTATATTATCTATCTGATGGAGGAGAGGCAAAACGTAACAATATCTGGAAATATGATACGATGTCTAAAAAGCATAGTCAACTTACATTTTTTACAGATTTCGATATTCACCTTCCTTCTATAGGACCTAAAGATATGGTATTCCAAGCAGGCGGAAAACTCTACTTAATGAACTTAAGTAATCATGAGTATGAGCTTGTCAATATAGATGCAATAGGAGATTTTTTAAGCTTAAAAACTACAACTAAAAATCTAGGGAAGGATGTCAATTATTATAACATATCACCTGATGGAAATCGCTTACTAGTAGAAGCAAGAGGAGATGTGTACACGCTCCCAAAAGAAAATGGAATCACTAAGAATATAAGCAGGACCTCTGGTGTTTTTGAGCGATATCCTACCTGGTCACCTGATGGAAAACATATAGCATATTTTAGTGACAAGAGCGGAGAGTATGAGCTGACACTGATGGATATTAAAACTAATAAGGAACGAAAAATAACAAGTATGGGACCGGGATTCCGATATAATATATATTGGTCTCCAGATTCTAAACATGTCGCTTTCGTAGACCAGACCATGTCTATATATATTGTTAGTATAAGCAATGGTATGGTTACTAAAGTGGATCAAGATGTCGCATTATTTGAAGGAGGACTAAATAGTTTTATAGCCTCATGGTCTAAGGATAGTAGATGGCTCAGCTATACTAAGACGCTAGCAAATGGCAATAATGCGATATTTATATATAACAATAACACTAAGACTGCAAAACAAGTAACTACGGGTTATTTTAACGATACGAAACCTACTTTTGATAAGGAGGGAGATCATTTATTTTATAGAACAAGCAGAAATTTCAATCCTATATATAGCAACTTTGACAATACATGGGTCTATGCGAATTCTGAAAAACTAGCAGCCTTAGCTCTGCGAAAAGATATTAAGTCCTTACTCGCTCCTAAGAACGACGCAGTAAATATGGACAACGAAGAAAAGGACGATAAAACCGAGAAGGAAAAGGACGATAAAGAAGAAAAGGAAGCTGATAAAAGTGTCAAGATAGATTTTGATAATATAGAAGAAAGGCTAATTATACTACCTATGGATGGCGGGAATTATGGACGTCTGGCTACGACCGAAGGAAAATTGATTTATGTCAAATATCCAAACACTGGTAGTGGCGAGGATACTGGAGAGATAAAGTATTTTGACTTTGAAGAACAAGAAGAAAAATCTATTATATCAGGTCCAGATGATTTTGAAATTAGTGCCGACGGGAAATCTTTAGCCGTAATGAATGATAATGGAGATATGGGCATTATAAGTACTGCCGAAGATCAGAAACTAGAAAAAACTATCAGTACTAGTGGAATGACCGCAACCATAGATCCTATGAAAGAATGGAAACAAATATTTAATGATGTATGGAGACTAGAGCGTGACTTCTTCTATGACAAAGATATGCATGGAGTAGATTGGGAAGCCATGAAAATTAGATATGGTGCATTAATAGACCAGTGTGTATCTAGGTATGATGTCAACTTCGTTATAGGCGAATTAATAGGAGAATTAAATGCGTCACATACCTACAGAGGAGGTGGAGATAGACAAAGCGTAAAATCTAAAAATACGGGCTACTTAGGCGTAGACTGGGGAATGAAACAAGGTCAGTATTACATAAAGAGAATTGTCAAAGGAGCTGTATGGGATACGGATGTAAGGTCTCCATTACTAGAAGCAGGCATAGATGTAAGTGAAGGAGATTATATTCTTGCTGTCAATGGAATTCCTATGACCGAGTATCAAGATCCATGGGATGCCTTTGCTGGCTTGGCGGGAAAGACAGTCGAGCTAACCGTCAATAACACCAATACGATGACAAATGCTAAACAAGTATTAGTCACAACATTAGAAGGTGAAACTAGACTAAGGAATCTAGAATGGATAGAGCAAAACAGAAAACATGTTGATGAACAATCCAATGGTAAGATAGGATATATCTACGTACCTTCTACTGGGGTCAATGATGGACAATATGACTTAGTTAGAATGTTCTATGGGCAAAGACATAAAGAAGGCCTCATCATAGATGAAAGATTCAATAATGGTGGCCAAATTCCTGATCGATTTATAGAATTACTAAATCGTAAACCCTTAGCATATTTCAAGGTTAGAGATGGCGAAAATTGGCAATGGCCACCGGTCGGTCATTATGGACCTAAAGCAATGTTGATCAATGGGTGGAGTGGATCCGGAGGAGATGCTTTTCCTGATTATTTTAGGAAAGCGGGTCTAGGAAAATTAATAGGTACGAGAACCTGGGGTGGTCTGATAGGAATAAGTGGCGCACCTAGTCTTATAGATGGGGGAAATGTTACGGTCCCTACGTTTAGAATGTATAATCCTGATGGCAGTTGGTTTAAAGAAGGTCATGGTGTAGACCCTGATATCCTTGTAAATGAGGATCCTGAATCACTTGCCAAAGGTAAGGATGTGCAATTAGATAGAGCCATAAAAGAGGTAATGGATAGTCTTCTTAAAAATACTACATTACATCCTACTCCTCCTTCAAAAGAAGATCGTTCTAAGTAGTATATCTATGAATAATAAAGGCACAAAAAATTAGACCGAGATTTTTAAAACAAAAAAGGTAATTAATCACGCCCTCATTTCATGATCTTACAAAATTATTTTTTTAATATTCATACAATATTTAAGACTAAGGTTACTACTAAGGTATTATATGTTTAAGAGCTTATGGAAGTATAGATAAGATATCTTCGCTCCAGTGACTCATTAAATAATTTATGATTATTCCAAACGCTAAATAGTTAAGGTTTTGAAAAACCGCACCTACGCGGGTATTAGCTATTAATCTGTATAAGCATCCTAGTGTATAAGTAAGAAGTCAAAGGGGAATTAGAATTTTCTAATGATTAATACCAATTCTAGTTTAGAATGACGGTAATTATTTATTTTGTTCTTCATGTTCCTTCGTTAAAAAGCCTCGCCGAACCTATGGGTTCGCCTACGTTTTTTGCCTTGATCCATTTTGAACAATTCTAAATCCTTTTCCGTCATCTAAAAATAAAAATGGTATAAGAGATTTATCTGAGTAGGTACAAACTAAAATTTGTTTGAGACTATATAAAGACAAGAATTCGAAGCACTTATGCGCCAATGATAGTAGTGGTATAACGAGTTGTGATGATGCTATCATACAAGGCGCGTCGACGGCTGACGCAGGAAGACTAGAGGCAACTATGTATGCTGTATCGTCAGGACTCAGTTGTAGGAACGGATAGCATGGTCCGTAGGAGGCGCCCAAATTACAATCAGAAAATCTGTCTACTTCTACCCTCTTTTCTTAGGTCTTACGTTTCTTTTTCTTAGCAGCTGGGAATAAAATATTATTCAGTATCAGTCGGTAACCTGGAGACCTCGGGTGCAGGCTAAGATCCGTTTCTGGGTCGTTAACAAAGTGTTTGTAATCTTCTGGATCGTGACCTCCATAGAAAGTCCAAGTACCGAAGCCGTAGGTTCCATGAAGATATCTCGTCTCACTCACCGCGCTATTCTCACCGAGGACGAGCACATCAGACTTAACCATAGACTTAAGATACGCTGTGGTCTGTCCCATAAACCCCTTCACTGTTCTTGTATGATTCTGTGTAAGCATCGTAGGAATGGGGTCCCACTTAGCAGAGAAATCGAAGAGGGTAAAATAATCTGTCTCGACACTCACCTTACGTTTTCTATGATCTATGGAAGAGAATTCGTACTCCAGAGGATTCTTAATGAGCTCGAATTCCTTAAAGGCGAAAGTCTTGCTGAAATCCAACTTGCTCTGGGCGTCAGGATCGGCCGCATCACCATCGTAAATGTCAGCGCATATATCTATTCCTTCCGCTGCGAGTGCAATATCGTAGGTATCTGTTGCGCTACACATGGCAAACATAAATCCACCACCTTCTACGTATTCTCTAATTTTCTTTACCACGGCAAGTTTAAGCTGGGAAACTTTCTCGAATCCTAGGCTGGTAGATAGCTGCTCCATCTTCTTCTGGTTAGCTTTGTACCAGGGCTGGTTTCCCTGGGAGTAGTAGAACTTTCCGTACTGACCAGTAAAGTCTTCGTGATGCAAGTGCAACCAGTCGTACTCAGCAAGCTTATCTTCTAAGACCTCTCTATCGTATATGGTCTCGTACGGAATTTCGGCATAGGTAAGTACGAGCGTCACCGCGTCATCCCAGGGCTGTATTTGCTCTCCCTTAGAATTAAAATCTGGGGTGTAAACTGCTATCTTGGGGGCTTTCTCGAGTTTTATAACATCCATGTTTTTCTCTGGATCTGCTATATCCTCTCTGATCTTAAACCACTGAGCGTTAGGTATTACCTCATACTTAACTCCTCTGGTCTTCAGTTCTTTCTCGAATATTGTGGTATGCTCAAACGCAAAACTCCCTCCTCTATAGTTAAGCAACCAATAGGCTTCGACACCCTTCTCTAGTACCCAGTAGGTCATGCCATAGGCTTTGAGGTGGTCGGACTGCTCATCATATTCCATAGGAATAAGGATATAGGAGGCCTGCAGTGTAGAGAAAGTAATTAGAAAAATAACGAGAGAAAAGTATATTTTGCACTTCATAATATCCGTTTAATAAGCATCTAACGTTTAAAAACGCAATTGGATTCACAATAATTACGAAATTTATGTCTTTCTAATAATTTCTTCATGCTTTTAAGCTTTTATTATAATATTTGCAGTTCCAAATTAGAAAAATGTGTTAGAACAGATACAGTTATCATATCCTAGCTGGTTTTTATTTTTGTGTTTATTGGCTGGGCTGGTTTTCACTATAGTATTATACTGGAGAGAAAGTAAACTTAACAACATCCCTAAGGGACTGAGATACCTGTTATATCTACTCAGGTTCTCTGCGATAGCTGGCTTGTGTTTCCTTTTGCTAGGTCCGTTTATCAAGACAGTAAACGAGCAGATCAAGAAACCTATCGTCGTATTCGCTCAGGATATATCTACCTCTATCAATCTTGTGGACGCAGAAGGTGCTAGTAATCATGCTAAGGCAGTCGCTAGTCTGCGATCAGAGCTGCAGGAAGAATATGAACTTGTCAACATAAGTTTTGGCGAGCAGGTACAGAGTGAAATTATAGATTCTTTTCCAGATAGAAGTACGAATATCGCGGCTGCTCTAAAGCATATAGATGATAATTATTCCGATCAGAACCTGGGGGCTATCATTTTGTCCTCAGATGGCATCTTCAATGAAGGCGTAAATCCTATCTATCAAAATACGAGGATCAAAGCACCGCTATATGCTGTAGCGTTAGGAGACAGTACGATAAAAAAGGATCTGCTTATCAAAAATGTATTTCATAATAGAATCGCATACCTAGGGGATAAGTTTACGATACAGACGGATATACAGGCTAATAATGCGGTAGGTACCAAGTCTACAGCTACCTTATACGTAGTAGAAAATGGCAATAGAACTAAACTCGAAAGCAAGGGAGTCTCTATAGATAAGAATAACTTTTTCAAGACCATAGACTTCGAAGTAACGGCCAGGCAGGCAGGAACGGTGCAATACTATATAAGCCTGAGCGCTATCGCAAATGAAATTTCAGCGACGAACAATCGCAAAAACATATATATAGAAGTGCTAGATGCCAGACAAAAAATCTTATTGCTGGCAGACGCACCCCATCCAGATATCACGACGATAAAACAGGTGCTGGAACAAAATAAAAATTACGAACTGGAAGTCAAATACGCCAAAGACCCAATAGCCAGTATCCGTTCCTATGATTTTGTAATCTTACATAATCTACCTTCTGCTGATAATAATATAGATGCTATCTACGCTCAGATAAAACAGAAGAATATCGCTACCCTGTTCATCGTAGGAAATAACACCGCGATAGGCGATCTGAATAAGCTACAAGATGTTGTTACGATCAATAAGAAAAACAATAGTCCTAATGAGACGCAGGCTGCAGTAAATAAAAAATTCTCATCGTTCATCATCTCTGAAGAAATCAAAAACCAAATCGGAAACTATCCTCCTGTGTTTAGCCCGTTCGGATCCTTTATTGCTGATCCTCAGAGTTCTACAATTCTATATCAGAAAATAAAAGATATAGAAACAGATTACCCGCTACTTATTGTAAAAGAAAGTGGCAATAGAAGAACAGGTGTGCTTGCAGGGGAAGGAATATGGAAATGGAGATTATATAATCACTTGCAATATCAGAATCACGAAACGATAGATAATTTTTTAGCAAAGGTTATCCAATATCTGAGTGTGAAAGAGGATAAGAGAAAGTTCAGGTCTTATGTAAGTAAGAATATATTTAAAGAAAATGAATCAATATTTCTAGATGCTCAGCTCTATAATGACAACTACGAACTGATCAACGAGCCAGAGGTCAATCTGATTATATCTAACTCAGAGGATAAGAAGTTCAACTACACTTTCTCTAGAACGCAGAACTATTATTCTATCGACGCTGGCAGACTACCACCAGGTAAGTATAATTATAATGCTAATACAAACTATCAGTCTACTGCGCTCAGTGATAAGGGTAAGTTTACGGTACAGAATATAGAGCTAGAGCAATATGATCTTACTGCTAGACACGGCTTGTTGCAATTGCTCAGTCAGAAATATGGTGGCAAGGTTTTCTACCCTGATGCATTATCTGAACTCTCCTTAGAGATACAAAACTCCAATAAAATAAAACCTGTTGCCTATTACACAAATGAGACAAAAAATATCCTAAACTACTGGTGGATATTTGCTGGACTTATCTTGATGCTAGCGATAGAGTGGTTTATTAGGAGGTATTATGGGGCTTATTAATGACGCGTTGGCTTACGGATTTTAGCTCCTTAACTGAAGAGATTATTTCTCTGTTACCTCTACAATGACTTCTATTTCCACCGCCATATTAGCCGGCAAAGAAGCCATGCCTACCGCAGCACGGGCGTGCTTTCCTTTCTCACCGAATACTTTGACCATCATATCCGAAAATCCATTGATGACTTTAGACTGATCTGAAAAGTCTTCTGTACAGTTGACCATACCATGTACTTTTACTATACGGACTACCCTGTTCAGATCACCTAACTCAGATTGCATAACAGAAAGCTGCGCTAAGGCTACCATTTCTGCAGCAGCATACCCTTCCTCTATTGAGAGGTCTTTACCCAATTTTCCTTTTACAATTTCTCCTTCAGCATCTCTAGGACCTTTTCCTGCTAGGAACAATAGATTTCCAGATTGGACAGCATGTACAAAGCTTGCAGTAGGTGCACCTATAATAGGCAGTTCTATATCGAGATCCTTTAATTTCTTGTCATAATCTATTTTGACAAAATCCGTATCTGATTTATTTATTTCTTTTTTAGTTTTATTACAAGCTGAACAAATGCAAAGTAAAAAAAGGCAGTACCAAGGTATATATTTCATAAGGTTAAATTAGTCATAAGTTCTCGAACCAGATTTGATCGATATCGCGTTATACACCCACTGATAAATAAAGATTCCTAGCAGACCTACAACCAGTAATATACTTTCTTTTTGTGTAACAATCGTAAGTATTGTACCTAGAACACCCAAGATAAGAATAGCAATTGTATAGTACTGGAGTCGCTTTTTCTGACTATCTTTTTCTGGTTGTAGCATCGTACCTAGAGGAATCAATAAAGCAACAAAGAAAACTCCACATATCAAGAAGTAACTCTTAGCGAAAATAAAATAACTAATAAATAAAGTGAGTGCGACTAACAATGACACACCAACATACTTAGCCATCTTTTTGTCCTCATCATCTAGTAGAAATCTACCGTACGGATTTGTCAACAAGTATAGATTCATCAATGGATTAAGAATCCAAGTCAGTAAAAACAAAGCTACAAGAATATAAATAATAGGTGTGACGAATAAGCCTAAGGTAGGATTACTAGCTGCAATAAATCTGAGGACGCGAATAAATATATACGCCCCTATGATGACTACCCATGTATTCTTACCACTCAATTTTCCCATCATATGAAAAAACTGTAACATTAGCCTGTAAGGAAGAAACTTTGCTTTCATCGCGTGCGGTAATCCATTCAGCGCAACAGGATTCGTAGGATCTATACTGAGCGCCTCTTTGTAATGTTTCAGTGCTTCTTCGGCCTGACCCTGATAGAGTTCTTGGTTGGCCATATTAGCTATCGTATATGGATTATTAGGATCCACAGCTAAGGCATCTTTTACCGTACGCTGAGCATCATCCTTCTTTCCTAAAATACCTTCAGCACTGGTTTTCACATTAAGCGCAACCAGATTAGAGGGATCTAGCTCTAGGGATTTTTCTGCAAAAAATATAGCCCCATCATAATTACGCTGAGCAAGTTTCATCCTACTCATTATTCCGAAATAGTTAGGATTATCTGGTGCTTCAGAAATAAGAGCCAATAGTTTTTCTTCTGCAGGTTTATATTTATTCTCACGTATATCTAGTTCCGCTAGCATCTCCATGTAGTCCAGGTTCCCGGGATCTTTTTCTATCAGTATGTCAAAAAGTTCTCTACTCTTATCATACTGACTGAGATTAATCATGGTTACGGCGAGCATATATAAAGCATACTCATCATCTGGTTTTTCACTCAGATATTGTCTTAGTAATTTTTCTGCATCTTGGAATCTACCTTGATTGAAAAGTAGGCTGACCCTTTGTAACATCCCCTCTTGCATACTCCTATTTTATATATTTCAGGATATCATCATAGATACCAGACTGGTTAGCGAACATCGCATAATTTTTAGCGGTTGTAAACCAATCCACTGTACTTGCGTGGTGTTTTTTTGTCGCCTGTATCAGATCTTTAGTGGTGAGATTTTCAGGGATACCCGTCTCCATAGCTATCATTAGTTTCTCCTCTATTGCTATGTCAATGATGGCATTGATATCTGCACCAGAATATTTATCCGTTTTTTTCGCTATAGCTGTGAAATCTAATTCGTCCGTAGGTTTGTCTTGTAATTTTAGCTTTAGAATCTCAGCTTTACTTGTTTGGTCTGGTGGTGGGACAAAAATAATCCTATCGAATCTTCCCGGTCTCCTAAATGCTGAATCTAGATGCCAAGGTGTGTTGGTAGCGCCTATGATTAATATCCCTTCATTATTATTTTCTATGCCATCTAGTTCTGCGAGGAACTGATTGATTACATTTTTACCAGCTGACATCCTCATATCAGAACGCTTGGCCCCTAACGCATCTATCTCATCAAAAAACAGAACACAGGGTGTGTTCTCTCTTGCTAGAGCAAAGAAATCATGCAGGTTTTTCTCAGAATTTCCGATCCACATGTCTAGGATATCGTTCAGGCTTACATTGATAAAATTAGCATTGATCTGGCCTGCCGTAGCTTTAGCTATATAGGTTTTCCCACATCCTGGAGGTCCAAAAAGTAAGATACCACCTCCCACTTTTTTACCATAACTGGCAAATAATTCTTTATGTTCTAGCGGCTTTATAATTTTGAGATTGATTTCTTTTTTGACAGCATCCATACCCCCTACATCGGAAAAGTTGATATCAGGTTTTTCGAGAAAACGCGATTGTCCCTCATCATAGACCTCATAGGCCTCTTGGACACCCATTCTAAACTCCTGATCTAGCGTCTCGTCTCTCACGAAAGGATCTTTTGCTACAATCTCTTCATAGATGGTTTTGGCCTGATCTCTGTATCCATCTTTAAGATATGATTTAGCTAAGACAAACTGACCTCTCAATGTTATCTGATCAGACTCTTGTAGTTCTTCACATATAATTACTGCAGCGGAATATTTTCCCTTATCGTAGTAAAGTCGGGCAAGTAGTTCTTTTGCAGGAACATCATCAGGCTTATATTTTACAATAGCTTTCAGTTGTGTTTCTAGTTCATCTTGATATAGGGTTTTATCCTTTATCTTTTGCACAAGTATCCATCGCAACTGCACATTATCTGGAGATGCAAGTATAGCTTCTATTAGGGCTTTAATTTCTGGGTCGCTTATCATAATAATAGTTTGTACGGAGCAATTTAAATAATATATATGAACTAATGAGATTTCGTAAAAGATTGTTGAAAAACATACCTGATTAAGGTAAAGTGAGCTTAGTATTTTAGTGGAAGAATACCTAGTTGTACCAAGCAAAGATCTTGGCTTTAGCTGCTTGCTTTTAGTGATGACTGTAAAATTACAGGGAGGTGTTTGTATATTATGTCTTGAATTAAGCAAAGTCGTTGCTTGTGCATGCTGATAATTGGTTGATTATAGAATTGTCGTAGATAGTGAATGTAAGGAGCGGAAGGATTAAGGGTGATCTCTCGATTTTTATTTCCTAGACCTTGGGGGATTCGATTTTGCTTGGTATTGTTCATTTTTTCCAGTCGCTGAAAAAACGAACCAAAAAAAGCTTGTCGCTTCAATTGCTAGGCTGCCAGTGCCGGCATCCCACAATCCCACTGAAGCGACGGGCTATACTTTCTTGATTTCTCTGTTGTTTGTAGTCCCCTGACTACAAGCTTATATGCTTCTCAACAGTGCTGATTTGGCAAAATTTTTGACCCAAAATATGAAAAATTAAATGCGAAGCACAGAGAAGTGTTAGGCTAAGGAATGAATAAGATTCTCAGTTGGAATATTAATACATGTTGTATTTCTATAGTATTATTACAAAATATTAAATCTATATTAGGGAGAAGTAGAGTAATGCATTATCGGACTCTATAACTAATAAGTAATTATAGATAGCCTCCTGGTGACTAAACGCTCACCATTCTTATTCTGAACAGCATACAAATACGTCCCCTTTCTGAGTCTGGGTAGGCTTATACTAATTTGGTCTTCTTCTTGTGGAAGTGTAATACTTATAGAAGATAATTTTTTCCCTATCGTATTGAAAATATCTAATTCATATTCTCCAGGTTCATAATTTTGAAAAAGAAGTTTCACGTTTCCTATAGTAGGATTAGGAAAGAGATAAATATTCTGCATATCTATACTCTCACACTGGATGAAATTATCTGCAGACTGATTGAGCAAAAAAGCTGCTTTTTGGATTTCTCCGTTGCCCTTAGGCTTTAAGATTAACTTAAGCAGCATGTCATTGATTTCTGGATTATAAAACTGAAATTGTTCCGTCTTGATATCAGGAAAAATATTCTCCAGCTCAAGCCCTTGTAGAACTGTCTTGGTTTCTCCTTCTAAGAGAAACTGTACTTTAGAAAAAGTAAACTCTTCCTTAACCTTGAACATCATCGCTTCTCCTGACCACCCAGGCATGGTGATGAATTTTACACCTACAGGAGCATAACTTTTATCATGTCTTCCGTACAGCAATATCTCATCGAAATCGGTATCTATATCTAGATTTTCTGACATAGATACTTTATAATAATTCATATTGAAAGCGGAGCCCATATAGGTTTGCCTGCTAGTAGATAGGTTCTGTACCTTATCGCAGAATAAGTTCTTATATTTCATCCCCACTTTACTGCTATATCCATGTAGATCTTGTCCTTGGTATCTATCGATACAATACTTACTGTTGTATAGTTTGTAGTGCGTATCACTATCTAGACTTTTCTTAGTAAGTGTTTTCCCAGACGGAGTTATTTTATAAGTTACAGACTTGTAGCATGGACTAAGCATACCGAGCAGATTGTAATCTCTTTCCATAGGATCTATAGGTTCTATGGCTGGATAGTAATCTATCATATAATGGTAGACACTTCCATCTTCTGGCAGATTCACATAGGTCTGAGCTATTCCTACCTGATAGAAAATTATAAAAAGAAGGATCAATATATTAGCTATTCTTATCAACTTGCTTAACTTAAACTTAAATCAAAATACTTTTTGTAATCTCCTTGCTCTTGCGAAAGTAACTCGTGAGAACCTTCTTGTACTAATCTCCCGTCTTCTATTACCCATATCTTATTAGCTAACTTTATCGTAGATAATCTATGTGCAATGATGATAGCTGTTCTCCCTTTTATAGCTCGACCTATAGATTCCGTAACCAGTTTTTCAGACGCTGCATCTAGAGAAGACGTAGCCTCATCTAAAATCAATAAGGAAGGATCACCATACAGTGCTCTAGCAATAGTAAGTCTTTGTTTTTCTCCGCCACTTAATCTACTGCCATCGTCCCCTATCTCATATTGGTCTCCATCTTTCAGTGACTTTATTTTATCGCTGAGAAGAGCTGCAGAAAGAGCTTGCTTATACCTCTCATTGACATAAACCCTACCCATAAGAATATTATTTCTTATACTATCATTAAATAATATGGAATCCTGTGTAACAATAGCTATAGATGACCTGTAGACTGCCAGATCAGTGGAACGTACATCTACCCCATCTATCGTTATGTCTCCTTTGTATGTCTCATAGTGGCGCTGTATCAGCTTCACAAGTGTTGTCTTACCAGAACCAGAAGAACCTACGATAGCAACACTATCTCCATGATCTATATCCACAGTAATATCCTTCAGGATTTTCTGTTGCGGATTATAAGAAAAACTGAGTCGATCTATTAGAATTTTTTTCCAGTTTGTAAATAGATTTTTATGCGCTAGTTTTCGCTCATTTTCCTTTTCCTCATGCATCACATTATTGATTCTATCTACAGCTGCCATACCTTTTTTTATATTGTAAAAGGCAGTGGAGAAAGACTTAGAAGGTTCTATAACCTGATAGAACGCAAAGATAAATGCAAAGAAAGTTTCTGGTAATAAAGATCCTTTAAAAACTAAACTAGATCCAAACCATAGAAGTACAGCTACGACACTTACCCCTAAAAATTCTGATAGCGGAGAAGAAAGATCTCTTCTACGTAACAATCTTGTAAGGGAGGTAAATATATGATCATTCTCTCTCTGGAATTTTGATTCCATATAGTCTTGTGCATTATACGCCTTGATCACCTCTACCCCGGATAGGGACTGCTCTGTAATACTGACCACATTAGCCATTCCTGCCTGTACTTCCCCCGAATCTTGTTTAAGTTTGCGGCTTACAAATCCTATGATAAGAATTGTAAAAGCTAGTAGTACCAATACAAATAATGTCAATGAAACAGAGATATATAGCATGAAAATCATACTCCCTATAATGATAAATGGGGACTTAAACACCACTTCTATATAGCTCAGAATGCTCCATTCTATTTCTACGGCATCTGTACTTATTCTAGAGAGGAGATCCCCACGTTTTTGTTTGTCTAGATAAGCGTAAGGTAGACTTAGGTATTGCTTGTACAATCCTGCTCTGAGGTCTCTTATCAGTCCATTCCTCACGGGTATCATAAAAAAGGAAGATAGATATCTGAATAGATTCTTAAGAAAGAAAATAACAACGATGAGCGCACATATGTACAGCAGCGCAGTTTCTTTAGTGTTGTTTAAGATAAGATTAGAGGAGTAAAATTTTATCCACTCCGCCATGTCAAATAAATGCTCAGGACGAACCATCCTTTCGATATCCCTTTGAAAAAGTATCTGAAAGAAGGGTATAATAATCGGAATGCTGAACACTGTAAATATTGCAGTCACGACATGACATACCGAGGACAGTATAACTTCCTTCTTATAACTCCTGAGATAATAACGTAACTTTTCCAAGTACTATAATTCCTTTTGTAATATAGGAACGTAAAATAACTCAAGTTTATTCGAGTACAAAATCGTTGATGAAACCTGTGTTGAAATTCCCTGATTTGAATTCTTCATTTTTCATAAGCTGAGAATGAAACGGAATCGTTGTTTTTACACCCTCTAAGATAAACTCATCTAGAGCTCTCTGCATTTTTTTAATACAATCCTCCCTATTTCGCGCTCTGCATATAATCTTAGCTATCATACTATCATAATATGGAGGTATTTTATAACCTGCATACACGTGTGTATCTACCCTTATCCCATGACCCTTAGGACTGTGAAATGATTGTATATTTCCAGGACTAGGTCTGAAGTTATTGTAAGGATCTTCAGCATTTATCCTACACTCTATAGCATGGCCAGAAGGTAGATAGTTACCAGAAGTAATTTTCTCCCCTGCCGCTACTTTAATTTGTTCTTTTATAAGATCCAGATCCATCACCTCCTCTGTTACAGGATGCTCTACCTGTATTCTAGTGTTCATCTCCATGAAGTAGAATTTCTTATACTTATCTACAAGAAACTCTACTGTTCCTACGCCTTCATAGTTTATACACTCTCCGGCGAGAACAGCTGCTTTACCCATCTCCGTTCTCAGCTTTTTAGTTAGAAAAGGTGATGGACATTCTTCTAGTAATTTCTGATGCCTTCTCTGTATAGAACAGTCTCTCTCTGACATGTGTATCACTTTCCCATATTGATCTCCCAATATTTGGAATTCGATATGACGTGGTTCTTCGATGTATTTTTCTATATAGACGCCATCATTTCCAAAGGATGCTTTAGATTCTTGTTTTGCCTTATCCCAGTTATCCTCAAAATCTTCTTCCTTCCACACGATCCTCATTCCTTTTCCACCTCCACCTGCTGTGGCTTTTATAATAATCGGATAGCCCATATCACCAGAGATAGCTATTCCTGCTTTGACAGATTTAACTAATCCTTCTGATCCTGGTATAACGGGCACACCAGCGGCTACCATTGTTTCTTTTGCTGTAATCTTATCTCCCATTTTTCTAATCATGGCAGGAGATGGGCCTATAAACTTAATTCCGTACTCTGTACAAACTTCAGCAAAGTCAGAATTTTCTGCTAGGAAACCGTAACCTGGATGGATAGCATCAGCATTTGTAATTTCTACTGCCGCCATGATCTTAGAGACACTCAGATAGGATTCTGTAGAAGATGGAGGACCGATGCAAACAGCTTCGTCAGCAAATCTCACATGTAAGCTTTCCTTGTCGGCTGTCGAGTATACGGCAACTGTTTTTATGCCCATTTCCTTACAAGTCCTTATTACTCGCAAAGCAATCTCACCTCTATTTGCAATTAGAATTTTCTTGAACATACTTAGTTTATTTTGAAGCGAAAAATCTCTACTATCCTTTAGGATCTACTAGAAATAATACTTGATCGTATTCTACGGGAGAAGAATCTTCTATCATAACTTTGACAATCTTCCCAGCAACTTCACTTTCTATCTCGTTAAATAATTTCATCGCCTCTACTATACATACGACAGAGCCCACGTTTATAGAGTCTCCTACTTTTACAAATGCGTCCTTGTCAGGAGAAGACGATCTGTAGAAAGTACCTACTATAGGCGACTTCACTTCTAGTAATCCAGCCGTAGGATTTTCATCCTCTACCGCATCTTCTTTAGTAACAGCAACAGGTGCTGCCGCAGCAGGTACTGGAGCTGAAACCATAGGTGCAGGCATGGCTACGCTTGTAGCCTGAATACCTTGTATTTTCTGATATTTATCTGTCTTTATGGCTATCTCAAAATCCTTTTTACGGATTTTTAATTCAGACAAATTAGAATCTTTAACGAGTGCGATTATTTCTTTGATTTCTTTTGTAGTCATCATCTTATTCTTTTACTCTTTCTATATAAGAACCTGTTCTAGTATCTATTTTTATTTTATCTCCTTCGTTTATGAACATGGGCACCTTGATCTCAGCACCTGTCTCTAAGGTCGCAGGTTTAGAGGCGTTAGTTGCCGTATTTCCTTTGAATCCTGGCTCAGTATATGTGATTTCTAGCTCTACATGTTGCGGTATATCTAAGGTAAGTGCTCGACCTTCTCCGGCATGAAACAATATTTCTACATCGCTTCCTTCCTTCATAAATCCTGGCTTTTCTACAAGGTTTTCGTCTAGGAATACTTGATCGTAGGTCTCATTATTCATAAAATGAAACCCCATATCATCCTTGTAAAGATACTGGTATGTTTTTCTCTCTACTCTTACTTCTGTTATCTTATGACCCGAAGGAAATGTATTATCTACAACTTTCCCATTTGTCAGACTTTTCAACTTAGTTCTAACAAATGCTGGACCTTTACCAGGTTTTACATGAAGAAACTCTATTACAGAGTATACATCATGGTTATATTCCATGCAAAATCCATTTTTAATATCAGATGTACTTGCCATTAATTATTGCTTTATTTTTAAGTCTCGCAAGTTAAAAATTTTTACTTGCTTATTCCTTATAATCGTAATTCCATTTTAAGTACAATGATCCCCAAGTAAACCCGCCTCCAAAAGCAGTAAGTATAACATTATCTCCTTTTTTCAGCTGGGACTCATAGTCTCTTAGACATAAAGGAAGCGTTCCCGCTGTTGTATTTCCATAATTCTGGATATTTACCATTACCTTATCCTTAGGATAGTCTAGTTGTTCCGCTACAGAATGTATGATCCGTATATTAGCTTGATGAGGCACTAACCAGTCTAGGGAATCATTAGTCAGATTATTTCTTTTCATGAGCTCCTTAGTTGTTCCCACCATACCTTTTACGGCAGATTTGAATACAGTACGTCCTTCCTGGAAAGCATAATGATAGTCATTCTCTAAGGTAGCTATACTAGCAGGCATCAGTGATCCTCCAGCTTTTTTATGTAAGAAATGTCTGCCACTACCATCTCCTTTCATAATGGCATCTACTACACCATTTTCTTCGCCAGGTTCTAGCAATACAGCTCCTGCACCATCACCGAATATGATACAAGTCGTTCTATCTTTATAATTGATTATAGAGGACATCATGTCCGCACCTATGATAACTACTTTCTTATAAGTTCCTGTTTCTATAAACTTAGCCCCAGTAAATAAGGCAAACAAAAAGCCAGAGCAAGCTGCGTTGATATCATAGGCAAAACAATTATTGGCACCTATCTTATCTGCAATAGTGTTAGCTGTATCGGGAAAAGTCATATCCGGCGTTACTGTTGCACAAATAATGAGATCTAGCTCTCCTGGATCACAATCCGTTTTTTCTAGCAGTACCTTCACCGCTTCTACACACATATCAGAAGTCGCCTTCCCCTCGCCTTTCAGAATATGCCGCTGCTTTATACCCGTTCTAGAGACGATCCACTCATCATTGGTTTCCACCATTTTTTCTAGATCATGGTTTGTCAGAACATCTGGCGGCACATAACCACTAACACCTGTTATAACTGCTCTCATATTTTTCTATTTCACTGTTTAGTTTCTCCGTGTAACGATAAAATTTGTGTTGGCTGTCAAAAGAAACTTCCGTCTCCGAATGTAAAAAAAAATAGGTTTATCAAAGTAATTAGCGCGATCTAAAAACTAATATAATTATTAACATTAAAATTATTTGACATGTATAATCTACTTATTTACAGCAATATACAGTTTATAATACAATCTATATATATGTAAAATAAATCCACATGATACTGCTCCATCATCATTGGTACATAATTTGTAATGTATATAAACATATTAAACAATGTTTTACAAATTATAAAAATTAGTAATATGTATAATTTGCTATTTTCTTTTGCGTTGATAGTTAGTATGGCGACTGTCTCTGCTGCATCTCCAAATAATAACTCACCGAGTAGTGTTAAATTTTATGAAGGAGATTTTAATGAAGCCCTATCTATTGCAAGTTCTAATGGCAAATTGCTGCTAGTAGACTTTTATGCTAACTGGTGTACACCCTGTAAATGGATGGAAAAAACTACTTTTCGAGACCAAGGCGTAAGCACCCTTCTTAATGATAATTATATCGTGTACAAAGCCGATATAGATACCAAAGAGGGTTTTAACTCCAAGGAAAAATACAATGTATCCGTTCTACCCACAATGCTGATTTTCAATACTAAAGGAGAATTAGTAGAACGGATAGAAGAGACGATGACCGCGGACAAGTTTGTCCCCCTACTAGAGTTCCATAATCATCCTCAGAACAAACTGAAGATTATTCACTCCTTCAATATGAGTCCGGAGCAATATAATAGACCTACTCAGAGTGCCGAGAGCCTAGAATGGCAGAAAACTTACGAAGCTTATCAGTCTATGCAGAATTCTAAATCATTTTACAGACTACAAATAGCTGTATATGAGGATAGTAACCTAGCATTCAAACAAGTAAACGAACTTAGAGATCAGTTTTATGAGCCAATCGTTGTCCTTAATGATTCCAGAGATGGTAAACAAATGTATAAGGTAATGATGGGTAAGTTCTCCACGATGGATGAGGCCGAGGGGTTCAAAGAAATGCTAACCCTTAATTATCAGATGAATTCTATTGTGTACTAGCTGGTTATAGTATCCTTGCAATAAAAAAGATAAAAAGACTTTACTCCTAATTAGAGTTTATACCAATTCTAGTTTAGAATGACGGTAATTATATATTTTGTTCTTCATGTTCCTTCGTTAAAAAGCCTCGCCGAACCTATGGGTTCGCCTACGTTTTTTGCCTTGATCCATTTTGAACAATTCTAAATCCTTTTCCGTCATCTAAAAATAGAAATGGTATTAGTCTTTTTTTTTAGGAATATCCTTTGAAGGGCTAGGAGCCCTTTAAGGGATGTAATTAGAAGAAATGTATAGGGTAAGCAGCACTTAACTAGTTTACCCAGTCTAACTAATGGTGATTATATCGTGAATAATAGGCAATCAGTTTTTCTTAATGAACGCTAAGTATTGTACCTTTGCAATATCAATCACCAGCAGTCGTTAATATTCTCTACCCTATCAAGAGTAGTACATATTAGAGAAATCCCATATATTTGCAACTTAATTTATAAGAAGGCATAAGATGAACATATTTAGGAAGCTATTGATTATAATATCTATCGTGATATTTGGAGAGGTCCTGCAAGCGCAGGTAGTGGATTGTCCATTAGAGGCAGATCAGGATATTGTGTGTGATACCATCGCTCCTGTAGTTACTTTTACAAGTCCAGTAGGTTGTTCTAACCCCGGAGATCAACTTTGTATAGACGTCTCGGTCAGTGAATTTCAGCATTTAGTTTCATTTACTTACATGTTAGGTTTTGACCCTACCGTGCTTCAATTTAGTACAATCAATGATTTGCTAGTATTGCCTCAGATTCTTGCTTTTAATACAGATGAGGCGGATCAGGGTAAGATAGGTGTATTGTGGTTTAACAATGCAGGTGTAGGTATATGCCTAGAGGACAATAGCTCTGTGTTTGAAGTTTGTTTTGATGTTATAGGAGATGTCGGAGATAGTGCGGATATATTTGTTTCAGAAGGTAATATTGGCGGTGTAAACTTTATCATAGAATACGGTATATCTACGGATATTGCAAATCAAATATGTACGAATGATTCGCTGCAATCCCAAGCCCTTACTGTAGATATATGTTGTAACGAACTGAATGTAATCACAAGCTCATGCGGATGTAGTAATGGTCAAGGAAACGGAGTAATCACAGTATCTGCTTGCGGAGGGACGCCACCTTATATTTTTGATTTGCCAGGTCCACTAGGTCCAGATACTGTTGATCTGGATCAATTACCATTTGTATTCGAAGGTGTACCATGCGGTCCAGGAGGAACAACTATTACCGTCACTGTAACGGATGATACAGGAAGTATGGCGGACATGACAGTATTTGTAAATAATGATGATCCTATAGAAATATTATGGGATGCTCTAGAACCTAGATGTAACGATGCACCCAATGGTAATATATGTATAACAAGTATAACAGGAGGATCTAATAATACGAATCCTGGAGATTACCAAATAGAATGGTCTAATCAGGTTTTCAATACCCCCAAAATTCTTGGACTAGGTAATGGCAACTATCAGGTCACCGTTACCGATCTTAATGGATGTTCAGAAATAAAAGATACAAGCTTGTTTACTCCCCCCATAGATATTACTATGGATGTTATACAACAACCCACTTGCGATGGTTCAAGTGACGGTATTGTGGAAATATCAGCTTCAGGAGGCACCCCTTTCCCTGGTGATCTATACAAGTTTGGTGGCCAGAATGTGATTCCAACTGCCACGGCACAGTTTAATGTTGAATCTGGAGAGTTCTGTATAGATGTATTTGATGAAAATAATTGTGATGCGGCGCTGTGTATAGATGTTGTAGCTCTAGGTGGTCTCGATACCAATTATGTAGAAATTAATAATGCTTGTTTTGGAGAGCAAGGGTCTATAAAAGTTCAGGTTGTAGGAGCTTCTACCAACCCCGCGATTACGCTTCTCAATGAGGATTTTACAAATTATACTGCAACAACATCTGGAACCCTATTGGATACTCTTGTAGTAGATGTTATAGCTCCGGGCATATATTACGTCATAGGACGGGATCCAGGAGTGGGTTGTAGAGATACATTTCAAATTGAAGTATTCGAAGGTCTACCGCTTAGCGTCATAGAAACAGTTACCCCACCCGATTGTGCCGACATGGGAGGAAGTATTCTTGTCGTTGCGACCGGGGGAATAGGACTGAAAACTTATGAATGGAATGATATGTCTACAGGAAATACTCTATTAAATGTAAGTTCAGGAATGTATTCTGTCACTGTTACAGATGCACTTATGTGTGATACGGTACTATTTTTTGACATACAGAGTCCTGGCAATCTCTCTGTAGTTGCAAGTTCTAGTTCTGCTTCTTGCGGTGATAATGCAGATGGCGTGCTAGATGCTGTTGTAACACCTATGAGTGCCAACCAAAGTTTTGTATGGGTAGATGACTCTGGCATGGTCATAGGAAATACGCAACAGGTAACTGGTGTAGGACCAGGAACATATACGCTGACCGTTAACGATAATGTAAATAATTGTACAGCAAGTGATGCCACAACTATATCGTCTGGTACACAACTAAATGTTATCATCAATTTTGAATCCCCAGACTGCCCAGGAGACGAAAATGGTAGTATAGGCGCCAGCGTAACTGGTGGTGTTTTGCCATATGAGTACAACTGGAATCATCCTAATGGTAATCTTAACGAGGCTACGCTGGCGGGAATTGGTGCAGGCACCTACAACCTTATCATCACCGATGCTGAAGGCTGTACAGAAGATACGACGCTTATACTTGAAGACCCTGCTGCAATAGATGTTATTGTACAGGGAATGATAGACGCTACTTGTTCTGATGGTATGGATGGCTTAGCAGGAGCTTCCGCTGTAGGTGGAACTGCGATGTCTGGGAATTATAATTTCACCTGGTCGTCTAGTCCACTAGACGGAGGATTTGCTTCAGGAGCCAGTCTAGCCACTAACTTAGGCGCAGGAACTCAATGGCTGATCGTAGATGACGGTGAGTGCAGCACAGATACTATATTCTTCGAGATAGGCAGTCCAGAAAAAATAATGCTAGATCCTAATCTAACGATTACAACAGACCCTAGTTGTTTTGGTCTAGATGATGGTACTGCCACCCTACAAGCTAAAGGTGGAACAGTAAGTACTTCTGATTACATGTATGAGTGGCTAGCAGATGGATCTAACACTGCTATTCAAAACAATCTGTCTACAGGGTGGCACTTTGTGCTGATCACCGATAATGAAGGATGTGAGCAACTAGATTCTATTTTTATAGATGAGCCAGATTCTCTTATTGTCCTAATTAATACCTTAGCAACGGAGGAAATAAGATGCGCTGACGATAACAATGGGGTAATAGGTCTGACATTATCTGGTGGAAATGGCGGAGAAACTTTTGAATGGACTGACAACGTTAGTGATAGTGTAAGAGCTATAGACCTTAGCCCAGGTGAGTACTGTGTTACCGTTACGGATGTAAATGGATGTATGGATACAGCTTGTTATGAACTAATTACTCCAGAGCCGATAGTCGCAACCGTAGATCAACCAGATGAACCTAATTGCTTCGGAGAAACAACTTGCATAACGGTAGCATCAGTGACTGGAGGCGTGGGAGATAATTATAGATTCAGTCTATTAACTGGTTTTGAGCTTATACCTATAGATTCTTGTGTGGAAGTAACTGCAGGTACATATAATCTTACGATTTTTGATGAGAATGGATGTTCAGTAATGGAAGAGGTAGTCGTTACTCAGCCAGATCAGATCATAGTAGACTTAGGAGATGATATAACCGTAGAATTAGGAGATACCTCTACCCTACTACAGCCTATGATTACGAGTACTTTTCCTATCCTTGCTATAGACTGGGACCCCATAGAACTGGTGACTTGTAGAGATGAGATGTGCAGCATTGTAGGTATAGCGCCTACTAGATCTACCGTATATTCCGTATCTGTATTAGATGAAAATGGATGTGTAGGGTTTGATGATATACTAGTTACCTTAGAAGCTAAAAGAAATATCTACATAGCTAATGTATTTAGTCCTAATGGAGATGGCAATAATGATGACTTCCGTGTCTACAATGGCCTTGGCGTTCAGGAAATAGACTATTTTAGGATTTTTGACAGATGGGGTAATCTCATGTTTTCTGTAGAAGATCAGTTACCTAGTCTAGACGGGTCGGATGCGTGGGATGGAACCTATAATGGTACACAAGTTATGCCAGGCGTATATGTATATCAGGCTCTAGTTAGATTCATAGATGGTAAAGAGATAGAATACAAAGGTAGTGTGACACTCGTCAGATAGTCTACTGTAAAGACCAAATAACTGAGTTAGGCTAGAAATATTGCGACTTTTCCTCTATTTCTGCGTCATAGAGGAAATCATCTATTATGAAACATAAGTTTGTATTGCTTTTTTGTGCGCTTGCATTACCCTATTTCGCTTTTTCTCAGCTTACTTCTGGTAAAGAAAGGACGCTAGATTCGTATTACTTCCTAGCAGGGGAAAAACAAGTCAATCTAGACTTTGGGTTTATAAACGCTCAAAATTTTGCATTCAGTTTGTTCGGTAGCTCTGGAGGAGGAGACCCATCCCCTTCTATCAACTTATCTTTCGATTATGCTTTTACAAACAATATTGCACTAGGTGCTTACACTAGTTATTATAGAGTAGATGCTAGTTCTTCTATCCCTCTAGATAATCTTGGTAGCATAGACCTAGATAACTTAGACTTAGATAATATACTGAATAGCGTAGGATGCTTGCTAGGAGGAGATTGTAACACTAAGGTACAGGAAAGAATAAATGTCTATACAATCGGTGGTAAACTTATGATCCATAGATCTGTATTAGAGAAAGTGGATACTTACGCTTCTACATATCTAGGATATAGTTTCAACAAAAGAAAAACAATAACAGAAGAAGGATTAGATGCGGTTTCTAATGAATTAGGACTAGACACTGAGGTCCCCTCTTTTGTATATTATGCTAGTGCAGGAGGAAGATTATACCTTACGAACAAGCTAGGTATCTATGGAGAATATGGTTATGGAAATGTACACCTCTTAAAAGTAGGACTCACCTATAAGCTGTAGTTCATACTGAACACTACTTTAGATAACATGCTTATAGAATTCAGATGAAGTTTAGAAACCTTTTTTTACAGTATCTGGAACACTAATTATTTTTATCAGTTTTTCTTTTTCGAGGATAGGTTCTTTGCTAGTTTCATCCTTAGGTTTTACATGTCCCTCTATAAATAAAATAAAAGGTTTTTCTCTCACATTGGTTTTCACACTGATGGTTGCTTTCTCATCTCCATCTTTACCTACACTATTGTATTTGACACCTATTTTTGATTTACCACCAGGAGGAATATCTATAAACGGAAAACTAGGTTGCGTACAACCACATGTAGCGCTAGCGCTATAGATTTCTAGATTCGTTTTCCCAGTGTTAGTAAAAACAAAGTCAACATTAAACTTATCTCCTTCCGTGATCGTGCCCCAATCATGGATCTGCTTATCGAATTTTATATCTGATCTCGATACAATCTTCTTTTGAGGTAAAGGTTTTGACTTTTTTTCTTGTGGTTTCTTTTTAGCTTTTGAAGATTGTTTTACTTCCTTTTTCTTTTTTACTTGTTTAGATTTGGCTTTCTCTTTTGGCTTTGCCTTTGTTTCTAAAGCTGTAGAAATGTTTGATTCTTGGAGATTTTCAGAATCAGTTTTCTGTAATGGATCTATGTCTAATAATTCAGTAGATGCATATTCAGATTTTAATATTGTATCTGTGTGTTCTTGCTGAGCAGGATTATCCTTGTAAATCCCTTTTTCACTTTCATTTGTACTTTTAACTGTACTAGTATCTGATTTGCATTGTGCAAAGACGCCACTTAGTAAAAGAACAAGAATGAAAGAATAGGTAGATTTAGACATTATATTCATAAGGATGAAGCAAAATAGATATTTATCTTATAATACTGAAATTTCCTACCGCTAGTCTTTCTTCATCGTTACAAGTATATTTTACTTTGTAAACAAACATCGCAGGATTCATGACCGTGGATTTGAATATTCCATCCCATTTTTCAGCAATATCTCTAGTCTCGAAAATCTTAGCTCCCCACCTATCGTATATTTCAAAATAAAGCAGCTCATCTATCAAAAAACTGTTGCTTATGCCGTAAGTATCATTTAATCCATCACCATTAGGTGTAAATGCTTTTGGTAAGAGTAATTCATCACAATTCAGATCATCTTCTGTAACTACATTGATGGTCAGACTATCTATGGTTATACAATCTCCATGATCAAAGGTCAAAATATAAGTCGTCGTTTCTTCCGGCGTGATAAGAGGCTCTAGCGCATTTACATCATCAAAATCTTGCGTATCATTCCAAGAAAAACCCGAGGCACATGTACCACCCGTACCGACCTGAACACTTTCCCCTAGAAAAACGGTAAGATTTTCATTTGTTATTTGATCTGGATTAAGATCTAGTTCTTGCAGTTCATTGACATTAAAAGCCTGACTATAAAAACGTAATTCATCTATACGTCCATCAAATAAATCATTAATAAGACCAACGCATGGTGATGTTGCTAAAAACACCTGAGAAGTATCTGCCATTTCGTAGGATGTCCCTTGGTCTGTACTAGCAATAAACATTTCATCCAGATAGGCCGAATATCTTGTATCCTCCTTGATCAAAACAAAATGATGCCAGCAAATATCAGGATCCAGATCTCCAATAAATTTAAGATTATCGCCAAGATTCTTCACTAGATCTATCTCTATCGTATTAGAAAAGGGGAAATATTGGATCTGCATCGTACTATCCCTTGTAAGACAATCATTTTCTCTTTTTATAGAAAAAATATTAGTAGGTCTATCCGTATCTTCCACCCAAAAGTAAAAGCTCATGGTAAAATCATCTATAAATAGATCTTTCAAATCAGGATCCAATACAGCGAACTGATCTACACCATTAAAGCGCATAGCATTAGAGGATGGCCCACATACACATGCCGGGCTTCCTGTGATTATATTATCCACAAACACTCCCCCGATATCATTAAAATCACAGCTGTCAAAAGAAAAATTAGCATCAGGATCAGGTAATTGTCCAATTAGCTGAAATGACAAGAACAATCCAGTCAATAAAGCAGTAGATATAGTATAGTATTTAATTACAAACTTCATTTTCAGGTATTTATATCAATACATTATCCTTAAAACGCTAAGATATTGAGAATGATTATAAAATAGGTGGCATTCCGTAAAAAAGAAAATCTATGATCTGTGTGTAAATGGATTGTTTCTGAAATAACGCAACAAAGAACAATAAAGTTAATACTTAATACATTTTTTATTACATATACATAATCCTGTGAGAAAGAATAACATAACGAATGTTTTAAGCATAAAAAAAATTTGCTACATTTATGTCAACCCTATGAAATCTATCTTAGTCGTAAGAAAGCTCATTAGCAGATAGATCATTTATCAGTTCTTATCTGTAAGGCTTATTCTAAATTATGATATCAATGTGTAGGGCTTTAAAATATTATTTTTTAAATACTTATGACGAGATATATAATATAGACTGAGTTTTGAATATAGAATCTGTCTACAATTTAAACTGATAATTATGAATAAAATTTTACTAACATTCCTTAATTTATGTATATTCTCATCCATCAGCTATGGACAATCGTGCCCAGCAGATAGCGAACAAATCGGTATTGAGGAGTTCGAATCGACCGCTAACCTCACTGCTGATCCAGGATCGGGTTTCTTTAACGATGGATCGAGTGATCATTTTAATGTTACGGATGGCACTGATATTTCAGGCACTACATCAGGTTTTACTGGTTCGTTTTTTGCTGCCGAAGATGTCAATGATGATGGAGGTACAGGTGCAAATCCACAGGTATTTACGATCACCTTTGATGTAACTAATTTTATGAACTTGTCATTTACAGGTCTATTTGCGCAACCAGAAACAGGAGGTTTTGATGATTCAGATGATGTTACTGTATCTGCATCCATAGACGGAGGAACGCCAGAAATCATAATAGATGTAGATGAAATAGATGATGGAGATGCATTTAATCAACTTGCTCAGATAGATGGTATACAACTAACTAATGCAGCTCAAGAATTTTCTAGCCCTATCAGCGGGACAGGAACAACTCTTACGCTCACCATAAGTGTTTCCCTAGGTGCAGCTAGCGAAACTATAGCATTTGATAATTTTACTATATGCGGCATTCCTGTAGTGACCGTTCCAGTAGAATTAACTCATTTCAGTACGACACAAAAAGACGGTATGGTTGCACTTGAGTGGACAACTGCCTCAGAAATCAATAGTGATCTCTTTATTATAGAACATAGTATCGATGGTAGAAACTATCAGGATATTATGCAAGTCAAAAGTGCTGGTAATTCAGCTGTTAAGCAGAGCTACAACTTCCTACATAGAAATCCGGCAAATGGTCTGAATTATTATCGATTAAAGCAAATAGACTTATCAGGTGCATATAATTATAGCAATGTGCGAATAGAAAAGTATAGTACTAACAACTTATATAAGGTCTACCCGAGTCATGCGAGTAATAGCATAAATATAGACCTATCAGAACCTACGCTCGAAAAAACAAACATATACATTTATGATTTTATGGGCCGAATGCTTATGTCTGAAGAGATAAGCAAAGAGAGTAGGCAAAGAGAATTAAATATCTCGAACTTAGAATCTGGTCAATATATCATTCATCTGGTGTCGGGAGGACATAGATTTACAAGTCAGTTTGCGAAAATAAACTAAGTGAAATAAAAAAAGAGAATTTTAAAAACTCTAGAAAAACATAAATTAAAAATGGCTTGGATTACAATCTAAGTCATTTTTTTTATGTCAAGCCTTGGTTCACTAGGTTGTATATAAAAAATACATAGAGTACAACTAGCATCATCCCTTCCCATTTACTGATCTTCTTAGAGAAGCAAATTAGTCCAAAAACTAGGGTCACGATCACCATAAATGGAAGACTGAAATCTAGTATAGATGTAGGAATAGTGAGATCACCTATGAGTCTAGGTATAGACATCACTGCATAAGTATTAAACAGATTAGAGCCTAGTACATTACCTACTGCTATGGCATGCTTACCTTTTCTCGCAGCAGATATGCTTACAATAACCTCTGGTAGTGAAGTTCCTAAAGCAATACCTGTGAGCGCAATAAGCTCGGGAGAAATGCCTGCTATCTCAGAGATCACCTCCAATGCCACAATTGTATACTTTGCTCCTAGAAAAATAAAAACACCTCCTAGAAGTAAGATTAGGTAGGCTGTAGGTTTAACAGAGGGCCTATCAGCCTTATCTACCTTATCCCCTTTGAACGAATTGAGTAAAAATATGGGAATACAACAAAGAAAAAGGATTGCCTCGAATAAGGCAAAACTACCGTCACTCAGCGCAAAGTACATGAATATAGCTGAGCATATAAGCAAGGGCATATCTATGTCCATTACATCAAAATCTAATTTGATCTGCTTCCCTACTATTGCCGTTAATCCTAGTACTAAGAGAATATTTGTGATATTAGAACCGATGACGTTTCCTACTACTATTTCTGAAGATCCAGAGAAGACAGAGGCGATGGAGGTTGCTAATTCTGGCAAGGAAGTTCCAAAAGCTACAATAGTAACACCTATTATAAATGGTGATATCCCGAAAGATAGACCCACCTTCTCGGCTGCTTCTATAAACTTGTCAGAAGCATATAACAGAACCACTAAACTGACGATAAATAGACCTATATAGGTAAGTAATTCCAATATCTGAATTTTTAAATATTAAGTACCGCAAATATATTTTATTTCTTGCTCATATGCCCTTAAATCTACATAATATAGACGGATAGGAACTACTTTTAGATAAAGACGATGAGAATAAAAAATTATTAGATTAGATTTGCAGATAATAAACTCAAAATATAGCACTTGATTAAAAAAGAACATAAAGAAATGTCCTTCCTGGATCACTTAGAAGAACTCAGGTGGCACATTATACGTTCTATTGTTGCAATCTTTATTATCGGAATCGGGGTTTTCTTAATGAAAACTTTTGTTTTCGAAAAAATTATTTTTGCCCCTAAGAAAGCCAACTTTGCAACCTATGAATTCTTCTGCAATCTTTCAGAGGTCACCTGCTTCAGACCCCCAGAATTTGATCTAATCGTTCGTCAGTTAGGAGAACAGTTTTTCACACATATCAAGGTGTCTTTATGGCTGGGATTAATCATAGCCTTTCCTTATGTTTTTTGGGAAGTATGGAGATTTATCAAGCCTGGCTTGTATGCAAAAGAACAAAAAGCGGCGAGAGGAATTGTCTTTTATTGCTCTCTCTTATTTATGCTCGGAGTACTTTTTGGCTATTATGTCATCGCGCCATTTGCCATAACTTTTCTCGCTGGTTACCAGGTCGGAGAATCAGCTATTAACAGTCCTACTCTTTCTTCTTATGTCAATTATTTGACCATGTTTACGGTACCTACAGGACTGATTTTTGAGCTACCTATAGTTGTGTATTTTTTAGCTCGCGTGGGCCTTATTTCTCCAGAGTTTATGAAGCAATACAGGAAGCATGCTATTATAATTATTCTGATCCTAGCAGCGGTAATAACTCCGCCGGATATAATGACCCAATTCTTGATAGGAATACCCTTATTTATACTTTATGAGATCAGTATAATTATATGTAATAGAGTTGTAAATAAATACCATAAAGATGATTAGAATTTCTTCTAACATTACGCTCTTTTTGAAAATATTTCTTCCCACATTTTGGGTTGTATTTTTCTCTTTGTTCAGCATCGCCATAATGTTAGATGAGGACGTCATGTTCTTCCCGTCTGACCCTATTCTTTTCAAAGCAATAGTAGCAGGCTTTTTCTTTTTCTTTCTATTTCTACTGAGGATAAGTCTGATGAAACTTAAGCGCGTGGAGATAGACAATACCTATCTATACGTATCTAACTATTTCAAAACCTATAGGTTCCTACTTAAGGATGTCGCCAAAGTCAAAACCAGAGATTGGCTGGTGTTCAAAACTATGCACTTTTACTTTAAAGAAAAAACATCTTTCGGAAAAAAAATTCTTTTCATATTAAAGGAATCACACCTCAAAGAATTTCTAGATAAAAACGAAAATTCTATCCAGCTACCTACTGGATAGCTCTATGTAAGGACAGATCATTTCTTCTAGAGAAATACCTCCATGCTGGAAGGTATCTGAATACATTTTATTAAAGTGATTATAATTGTTAGGATAGAGAAAAAACTTGTCTTCCTTTGCAAAAATAAAGCGACTACTCATATTGGGACTAGGTAAGCCTACAGACTTAGGATCCTTTATTTCTAGGACATCTGAGTTAACATAATTTAGATTTTTTCCCATTTTATACCTTAGGTTTGTCGTCGTATTTCTATCCGCCATAACCTTAGATGGATTCTTAACTCTTATCGTTCCGTGATCAGTAGAGATGATCAGTTTTATATCTTTCTGAGCTAGCTTTTGCAGAGTTGTCCATAATGGAGAATTAGCGAACCATGATCGCGTAAGCGATCTGTATCCTTTCTCATCACTAGCAAGTTCTTTCAGCACCTCCATCTCTGTCCTCGCATGAGATAACATATCTATAAAATTGTATACGACTACAGTAAGATCGTTGTTCATAAAGTTCAGTGCATTTTCCGATAATACTTTAGCTGCACTGTTCTTTGTAATCTTATGATACTCCATTTTTACATCCCTTCTTAACACCCTATCTAGTTGCATCTGTATGAAGGCTTCTTCATGATTATTTTTTCCTCCTTGCTCGAAATCATGTACCCACTTATCTGGATATTTACTCTGTATATCTCCAGGCATCAGACCAGCAAAAATGGCATTTCTACTGTATTGCGTTGAGGTAGGCAATATTGACATAAAATACTCCTCACTATCTACCTTAAATAACTCTAAAATTTTAGGTTCTAGAATTTTCCATTGGTCAAATCTAAGGTTGTCAAGTAAGAGAAATACAACAGGTTTTTCTCCAGTAACATGTTTAAGCATTTTATGTCGAAATAAGTTATGAGACATGGTGACTGATTCGTCATTTACCCAGCTAGCATAGTTCTTCACTACATATCTAGAAAACTCTCTATTTGCCTCATTTTTTTGCATGGCAATAATCTCATTCATCTCATCAGAATCTGACTCATCTAGTTTCAGTTCCCAGCTTATTATTTTCTTGTAAATATCAACCCAGCTTTCTATATCTGACGTCTCATTTATCTCGAGTAGTATTTTTCTAAATTCTTGCTGATAGTCCGATGATGTTTTTTCAGATACTAATCTTTTATTATCTGTTATCTTTTTAAGAGAGAGCAATATTTGATTTGGATTTACAGGCTTAATCAGATAATCATCGATTCTAGAACCGATGGCTTGCTCCATAATATCCTCTGCCTCATTTTTAGTTATCATGACGATAGGGATATTAGGATTTATCTCCTTGATACGTTCTAAGGTTTCTAGACCTGTAATTCCTGGCATGGACTCATCTAGGAATATAACATCTATTTCAGAATCTTCTTTTACTCTTTCTATCGCATCATGCCCATTTGTAACTGTTTCTACCTCATATCCTTTCTTTTCTAGGAAAAACAATTGGGGTTTCAGTATATCTATCTCATCGTCAGCCCATAAAATTCTGATTTTGTTCATATTCTGTATTTTCGCGTTTAATTTAGAAATATCTTGTAGAAAAGTAAAGGTATGCTTTATATAGAAAGGTTTGGTGTACAAACGAGATGGCTTAAAAAATTATTACCAATAAGATGAATAAAAGAAAAATATTCAACGATCCGGTTTATGGATTTCTCTATTTCCCTTTTGACATATTGTATGACCTAATAGATCATCCCTATTTCCAAAGGTTGAAACGTATATCCCAACTAGGTCTTTCTCATTACGTATACCCAGGGGCACATCATACGAGATTTCATCATGCACTAGGAGCCGTAGCCCTGATGACTAAGGCTGTAGAAACACTTCGTATCAAGGATATAAAAATTACAGACGAGGAAGCGGAGGCCGTGTCTATAGCTATATTACTTCACGATATAGGACATGGTCCTTACTCTCATGCTCTAGAACAAAAAATTGTCAAAAGTCATCATGAAAATATTTCATTACTTTTTATGGAAGAGCTAAACATAATTTTTAATGGAAGATTGAGTCTAGCTATTTCAATATTTAAAAATAATTACGAAAAGAAATTTTTGCATCAGCTTGTTTCTAGTCAACTGGACATGGATAGAATGGATTATTTAACACGAGATAGCTTCTATACAGGTGTTGCGGAAGGAGTTATAGGTTACGATAGGATCATCAAAATGCTTAATGTAGTAGATGGACAACTGGTAGTAGAAGAAAAAGGTATCTATTCTATTGAGAAATTTTTAGTCAGTAGGAGGATTATGTATTGGCAAGTATATCTACATAAAACGGTCATCGTGGCGGAACAGATGCTTATTTTGTATGTAAATGAGCTTAGAGAAGTTGTGAAAGCTGGAAAATTAGATCAACATATACCAGAAAGGTTGCTTCAGTTTCTAGAAATGGATAAAACCTTGGAAAATAAAAAAGATTTAGAGAATTTTGCCCGCTTAGATGATACAGATATCCTTCAGAGTGTAAAAACTATGCGTAATTCTTCTCATTTTACATTAAATTATATATCTTCTTGCTTGTTAGACAGGAAGTTATTCAGTATTTATACAGATAATAACCCAATTAGTTGTGACCTTGTATACAAATATCGTCACAATGTCGTTAGATTGCTAAATGTAGACAATTCTATTGCATACAAACTTATTATAGTGAACCAAGAGTCAAATCAAGCCTATGTCCCTGATATTGATGAGATTAAAATCCTCAAAAAAGACGGAAGCGTGATCCCTTATTCCACATATACGGATAACCAGCCAAATACTAAACTTAATGTTAAGTACTTTTTATGTTATCCCAAATATAAATATTAAATTTGCAGTGCTATTTAACCAATTTCATTAATAAATAATTTATAATATCAACTATGAGAAAACTGAATACAATTTTCACTTCTCTTTTAGTCTTGGTTTCATTTGTAGCCTACGCCCAGCCTGAAGCAGGAATGCCTTCAGAACCTGGTAAATGTTATGCTAAATGTTTAATACAAGATAAATATGAAACAGTAACAGAGCAAGTACTCGTGAAAGAGGCTTCAACGAGAGTTGAGGTTGTACCTGCGCAATATGAAACTGTTACTGAACAAGTTCTAGCCTCTGATGGTGGGTCTTCTGTAAGGATTAATCCTGCACAATTCGAAACGTCAACAGAGCAAGTAATTACTAATGATGGTTCATCATCAGTAAGAATTAATCCTGCACAGTTTGAAACTGTTACGGAACAAGTACTAGCCTCTGATGGTGGTTCTTCTGTAAGAATTATACCAGCAAGATTTGAAACTGCATCTGAGCAAGTTACTACGTTTGATTCTGGATGTTCTGGAGGAGCTACGCCTAGCACTTCTGCCGTTCTGGACAATGTAAATTTTGAGTCAGGTTCTGCAACCCTTACTTCTGCTTCAGTAGCTGGAATGAGTGCCGTATGTGCTAAGATTTCGGGTTCAGGAAGAACTGTAATTGTTGGACACACTGATAGCCAAGGAGCTGAAGCAGCTAATCTTGATTTATCAAGAAGAAGAGCTAAAGCAGTATATGATGCACTCGTAGCTTCTGGCTGTGATGCGTCTAACCTAAGTTATGATGGTAGAGGAGAAGCTTCTCCGATAGCAGATAACAGTACAGCTGCAGGAAGAGCACAGAACAGAAGAACTGAACTAGTTAGTTACACTGCAGGTTCTTCTGCTGGACAAGTAACTGGTGGAGACTGTGTTACTGATTACAGAATTATACCTGCAAGATTCGAAACTGTATCTGAGCAAGTACTAGCTTCTGATGGTGGTTCTTCTATAAGAATAACACCTGCTAAATTTGAAAGTGCAACTGAGCAAGTATTTGCTGGTGATCCTGATTCTGATGTAAGAATCACACCTGCGAGATTCGAAACTGTATCTGAGCAAGTACTAGCTTCTGATGGTGGTTCATCTGTAAGAGTAACTCCAGCACAGTTCGAACAAGGTTCTGAACAAGTCCTTTCTAAGGAAGGATCTACTGTATTAAGAGCAGTTCCTGCAACTTTCGAAACGGTAAGTGAGCAAATCCTTGTGAAGGATGCGCATACAACCTTAAGAGTTGTTCCTGCAAGATTCGAATCTATGACAGAGCAAGTTCTTGTACAAGAAGCTTATGATAGAGTTGTAACTGTTCCTGCCCAGTACGAGACAGTGACAGAGCAAGTTCTTAAGAAAGATGCTTATACAACACTAAGAGCAGTACCTGCAACTTACGAAACAGTAACGGAGCAAGTATTATCTAAAGAAGGTTATACTACACTTAGAAAAGTACCTGCACAATACGAAACAGTAACGGAGCAAGTATTATCTAAGGAAGCTTATACTACACTGAAAGCTGTACCTGCAACTTACGAAACTGTAACGGAGCAAGTTCTTTCTAAAGAAGCTTACAGTACTTTAAGAACTATACCTGCAACTTATGAAACTGTAACTGAGCAAGTTCTTAAGAAAGATGCTTATACAACACTAAGAGCTGTACCTGCAACATACGAAACGGTAACAGAGCAAGTATTATCTAAAGAAGCTTATACAACACTAAAAGCAATACCTGCTCAATATGAGACGGTAACTGAGCAAGTTCTTGTAAAAGATGGTTACTCTACGCTAAGGGCTATACCTGCACAATACGAAACAGTAACTGAGCAAGTATTACAAAAAGAAGCTTCTTCTAGAATAGAAAGAGTACCTGCACAGTACGAAACAATGACTGAGCAAATAGAGACTGCACCTGCTGCAACTAAGTGGGTAAAGAAAAAAGCTGATAGAAACTGTCTCTCTGCTAACCCAGATGATTGTTTAGTATGGTGTCTTGTAGAAACTCCTGCACAATACAGAACAGTTACTAAGAAAGTAAGAAAAGGATGTGCTGATGGATATACTGATAGCGGTGACGATTGTGTAAAAACAATAGAAATTCCTGCTGGATATACAACTAGATCTTACAGAAAAATGGTATCTCCAGCAACGACTGAAGCGGTAGATGTTCCTGCTCAGTATGAAACTAGATCTTACAGAAAAATGGTGGCACCTGCAACGACTGCTGGAAATGAAGTACCTGCTGTTTATACTAACAGAACGTATAGAAAAATGGTGACGCCTGCAACGACTGAAGCTGTAGAAGTACCTGCTGTATACGAAACTAGATCTTACAGAAAATTAGTTACTCCTGCTACTACAGAAACTACAGATGTGCCTGCTGTATATACTACTAGAACATACAGAAAAATGGTAACTCCAGCAAGCTCTACAGCTACTGAAGTACCTGCAGTTTACACGACAAGATCTTACAGAAAGCTTGTTACTCCTGCAACTACTGAAGCAACAGAAGTTCCTGCACAATATACAAATAGGACATACAGAAAAATGGTAACTCCAGCAACAACTGAAGCTGTAGAAGTACCTGCTGTATACGAAACTAGATCTTACCAGAAACTGGTTGCTGACGCTACTACTAAAGTAGAGACAGTGCCTGCAAAGTATGAGAATAGAACATATTCTAAGTTAGTTACTCCTGCAACTACTGAAGTTGTAGATGTACCGGCTCAATACTCTAGCAGATCGTACAAGAAAGTAGCATCTAATGCTACAACTACTGCTACTGAAATTCCAGTTGCATATACGACTAGAACTTTCCAGAAATTAGCTAGTGATGCTACTTCTGAGGTTATGGAAGAAGAAGCTAGATATGAAAGCAGATCTTACCAGAAATTAACAAGTGATGCAACTTCTGAGTCTATGTCTAATTCTAATGGAACAAGAATGGTGTTAGATAACATCTTCTTCGAGTCAGGTTCAGCTGTACTTAAGGCATCGTCTAACTCAGAGATCACTAGAATACAAAACATGTTATCTGCAGATGCAGGTCTTACTATCAAAATAGTAGGTCATACTGATTCTCAGGGAGCTAACGGTGCGAACCAAACGCTTTCTAGAAATAGAGCTAAAGCTGTATATGATGCACTTGCAAGTAATGGCGTATCTACTAGCAGAATGAGTTACGAAGGAAAAGGAGAATCTTCTCCTATTGCTGATAACTCAACAGCTGAAGGAAGATCACAGAACAGAAGAACTGAATTAGTATCTTACGGAGCTGCTGGAGGTGGAGATGGAAAATCTTACACTACACACAGGTACCAGAGATTAGCTCAGGATGCTACAGCTGAAACTGTAGAAGAAGAAGCTAGATATGAAAGCAGATCTTATCAGAAATTATCTAACGGACCTTCTACAGAACCAGTAATGACTCCATCTACTTACGGAACTAGAACTTACCAAAGACTAGTTTCAGATGCGACATCGGAAACTGTAGAAGAAGAAGCTAGATATGAAAACAGAACTTACCAGAAAGTTGCTAATGATGCATCTTCTGAAAGTGTAGAAACTGAAGCTCAGTATACTACTAGATCTTTCCAGAAATTAGCTAACGACGCAACTACTAATTCTGTAGATGAAGAAGCTAGATATGAAAACAGATCTTACCAGAAGTTAGCTTCTGCTGCAACGACGAAAATTATAGATGTTCCTGCTGAATACAAGACTATTTCTAGAAGAGAGCTTGTAACGCCAGGTGGATTTACGGAATGGAAGGAAGTTGTTTGTGAAGGAGATATCACTTCTGATCTTGTGAGAAGAGTACAAAATGCGCTTATCTCTAGAGGTTATAACTTAGGTGCTTCTGGAGCTGATAATAGATTAGGTGCATCTTCTAAAGCTGCCTTAGTTAAATTCCAGAAAGATAATGGTCTCCCGATAGGAGCTTTAGATTTCGAAACTTTAAGAGCTCTAGGTATAAAGTAAGATATTTAGAGGATAATAATATAAAAAAACCTTGCTCTATTGTAGAGCAAGGTTTTTTTTATTCTATACATTAGTGTTTACATAAACAAAATAAGCTATGGCAGATATCGTAAATCAACTAATACAAAAAGAACTACACAGACAAAGAGAAGGTATAGAACTTATCGCTTCAGAGAATTTTACATCAGAACCTGTTATGAAAGCTATGGGTACTTGTCTAACAAATAAATATGCTGAAGGATATCCTGGAAAAAGATATTACGGAGGTTGTGAAGTTGTAGACGAAATAGAAACACTGGCTATAGAGCGCCTCAAAGAATTATTCGGTGCGGAATATGGTAATGTGCAGCCACATAGTGGTGCTCAGGCAAATGCCGCTGTATTCTTGTCTATTCTTAATCCTGGTGATAAAATATTAGGGTTTGACCTATCTCATGGTGGTCACCTATCACATGGATCTCCTGTCAATTTTTCTGGTCTAGTCTATGATCCTTATTTCTACGGAGTAGAACGAGAAACAGGGTTAATAGATATGGATAAGGTAGAAGCTATAGCTCTAAAGGAAAAACCTAAACTTATTATCTGTGGCGCATCAGCCTATTCCAGGGACTGGGATTATGCGCGCTTCAGAAGTATAGCAGACAAGATAGGTGCGCTATTACTCGCAGATATAGCACACCCAGCAGGAATGATTGCAACTAAACTACTTAATGATCCACTACCCCATTGTCATATTGTTACTTCCACTACGCACAAAACGCTGAGAGGACCTAGAGGAGGAATCATTATGATGGGTAAAAATTTTGAAAACCCATTTGGTAAGAAAACAAGAAAAGGAAGTACAATCATGATGTCTTCTATCCTTAACAGTGGTGTTTTCCCTGGCATGCAAGGCGGACCTCTAGAACATGTCATAGCAGCTAAAGCTATAGCCTTTGGAGAAGCATTAGATCCATCTTTCAAATCGTATCAAGAAAAAGTAGGCGCAAATGCTCAAGTCATGGCTGCAGCATTTACAGAAAGGGGCTATAAGATCATCTCAGGAGGTACAGATAATCATCTGATGCTTATAGATCTCCGAAGCAAAGATATAACTGGAAAAGTTGCAGAGAATACGCTTATTAAATCTGATATCACGATTAATAAAAATATGGTGCCGTTCGATGACAAGAGTCCTTTTGTTACTTCAGGTATGAGAATCGGAACTGCTGCTATAACTACAAGAGGTTTCGGCAAAGAAGATTGTCTTAAGACTGTAGAATGGATCGATAAAATATTATCAGATCATGATAATGAAAGTCTGCAAAAAGATATAAAAAAAGAAATCAATAAATACATGGAAAGATTTCCGTTATATACATAATAGAAATAAAAGGCCATGTGACTACTCTAAAATTCAGGATATTTTATCTCTGTTAAAAACAAACCTTGGGCTGGCGAAGTATAATCTTTGACCAGCCTTTTTTGTTGGTCCATTGCTAACTTAACGTCATCAAGTTCCAGCATGCCTTTAGAAACTAGAATACACATACCCACGATCAGTCTGACCATACCTCTTAGAAATCTGTTAGACTGAATATCAAAAATGATCTGTGTCTTTTCCTCCCTCCACTCAGCTAACATAAGCTTACACCTATAATGGTCTACCTGAGATCCAGATTTACAAAAAGAGAAAAACGAATCATAACTTAATAATAAGTTAGATGCCTCATTCATCTTTTCTACGTCTAGTAGTTTACTAGAGTAGTACTGATAAGTATACTTTTGGTTGAATGGATTATGCCCCTTTTCTATAAAGTAATTATAACGCCTAGTCAACGCTGAATACCTTGCATGCATGGTATCAGAAACAATAAAGATTCTCTTGATAGCGATGTCTTTAGGTTGCATCTTTACCAAGCTGCGTTTTTCTTTCTCCGTTAGAACTATATCAGAATCAAAATGAAAATAATACTGACTGGCATGAACACCTGTATCTGTTCTACCGCAACCCGTAATTTCAGTATCCTTCCGAAGAATAGTTGAGAGGTTTTTCTCTAACGTCTCTTGTATGCTTATAGAATGTTGCTGTCGTTGCCAACCGCAATATTGCGTCCCGTCGTAAGCTAGTTCAGCAAAGTAACGCGGCATAGCACTATAACTTAAGCTGCTTTGAGAAAATTAAATTTAGAATTTTTGATTTGATCTTGAACATAATCGCTATCGATAATAAGCTCTGACACGTCTGGCTGTGAAGGCATAGAATACATCGCTTCTGTAAGAATAGCCTCACAGATAGACCTGAGTCCTCTCGCTCCTAGCTTAAACTCTAAGGCCTTATCCGCAATCATATGGATAGCATCTTCTGTAAATCTCAACTCCTTGTTCTCTAGAGAAAACAACTTCTGATACTGTTTTACTAGAGCGTTCTTGGGCTCAGTAAGTATTCTGACCATCGTTGCATGATCCAGAGGTTCCAAATAAGTAAGCACAGGAACTCTGCCTATCAGTTCAGGTATGAGTCCGAAGGATTTAAGATCCTGCTGGTTAATATATTGTAATAGGTTGTCCCTTTCTATTCTTTCTTTGTCTTCAGAATTAAAACCGATAACCTGAGTATTCATCCTCTTGGCGATAGCTTTTTCTATACCATCAAAAGCACCACCACAGATAAACAATATATCAGATGTATCTACCGCAATCATCTTTTGCTCTGGGTGTTTTCTTCCACCCTGAGGAGGTACATTTACTACGGTACCTTCTAACATTTTAAGCATCGCTTGCTGTACACCTTCTCCAGAAACATCTCTAGTTATAGATGGATTATCCGACTTTCGGGCTATCTTATCTAGCTCATCTATATAGACTATTCCTTTTTCCGCAGCTTTGACATTAAAATCACTAGCCTGTAATAATCTGCTCAGCATACTTTCTACATCTTCTCCTACATAGCCTGCTTCTGTAAATACGGTGGCATCTACAATTGTAAATGGCACTTCTAAGAATCTAGCTATGGTCTTAGCAAGTAATGTTTTTCCAGTCCCTGTCTGTCCGACAAAAAGTATATTAGATTTTTCTATATCCACATCGTCTTGTCCACTGCTATTATGATTGAGCCTCTTGTAATGATTATATACAGCAACAGAAAGATACTTTTTAGCAGTATCCTGACCTATAACATACTCATCTAGAAAATGCTTTATATCTACTGGCGTAATGTTTTGAGGTAGACTGAATTCATCATTTTCTACTTTACCTTTTACAGACACTTCCTCATTGATGATATCATGAGCTTGATCCACGCATATCTCACATATATGTCCATCTATCCCTGCTATGAGAATCATCACATCGGATTTTTCTCTTCCACAGAATGAACATTTTTGACTTGGCTTCTTAGAACTCATGCGTTAGGCTTAATTAGTTTGTTAGGCTTTATTAGGTTTTCTTAAAAGTACCTCATCTACGAGACCATAATCCTTGGCTGTTTTTGCCGCCATCCAGTTATCTCTATCACTATCTTTCTCTATTGTCTTAGCCGTCTGACCTGTGTTCTGTGCAAGGATATCATATAGCTCAGTTTTCAATTCTCTGATAAGATTATAGCTTATCTCCATATCTGAAAACTGACCTTGCATGCCACCAGAAGGCTGGTGTATCATTACCCTACTGTGTTTAAGACAAGAACGCTTTCCTTTAGTTCCAGAACTCAGCAGTACAGCACCCATAGAAGCTGCCAATCCTGTACATATTGTACTTACATCAGGAGAAACATACTGCATTGTATCGTACATTCCTAGACCTGCAATTACTGAACCACCTGGACTGTTTATGAACATCTGTATATCCCTCTTAGGATCTGTAGATTCTAAAAATAATAGCTGTGCTTGAATAACATTCGCTACATAATCATTAATCGGTACACCTAAGAAAATTATTCTATCCATCATAAGCCTGGAAAAAACGTCCATACCTACAACGTTCATTTGTCTTTCTTCTATAACCTGGGGAGTAAATCCGTCGATCCTTGGAATCGTATTACTCATATATTTGTCTAAATGCATAGCACTCATACCTAAGTGCTTCGTTGCGTATTTTCTGAATTCATCTTTTGGAAACATAGTCTTTTTAATTTTCTAACATATAAATGTAAAATAGCTCAATTAGTTCACTTGTTGATACTTATCATTAGCAGATTTTACCATTTTAGTAAAATCATCTGAGCTGATTGCTTTTTCAGCAACTTGAATTTTTTCACCTATTGCTGCAAATAATTTATTTGCTTCTATTTCGTTGTAAGCACTTTGCACTTGTTGTTTATCTTGGCTTAGATTAGTGACCATCTGCTGTATCATAGAATCATCTGCACCAGCGTAGCCATAATTTCCGAAATATCCTCTAACTTTTTCTGTCAAGAAAGCTTGTAATTCTTCGGGATCAACTTCCACACCTAGCTCTTTAGATAACTTAGATTTGATCAATGTCCATTTGAGATTATCTACAAAACCAGAAAATTCCTCCTCTATTTTCGCCTCATCAGTCCCTTCGTTAGTAACTTTCAGCCATCTCTTTAGGAATGGTTCCGGAAGATCAATGTTGTTGTCAGCAACTAATCTATCCATTATTTCCCTGTACATAAGACTAGTAGATTGTTTGTCAAAGTAACCTTGTAAATTTTCTTTAATTTTAGCTTTTAGCTCATCTTCACTTTTCACCTCTCCTTCTCCGAAAAGTTTATCAAAGAAGGCTTGATTAACTTCAGCTAATTCTAGTCTTTTTACTTCTATGATTTTGCCCTTAAACATATTCCCGATATCCTTATCTTCGTCATCTTCTCCTACTTGTAGGAAATATTTTCGGACATATTCTTCATCTCTATCTTTTTCCAGATTATTTATGTCAAAGGCAAATTCGTCTCCATTTTTTAACTTAAGTAGAGTTGATTTTATATCCTCTTCTGCAAGATCTACAGAAATAACAAATTCTGATGCCCAGCCATCCTGTTTAGGGTTATCTCCGTCTAATTCCTCTGCTTGGATCTTTACAAGATCATTTTCTTCTATAGTCGTATCCGTGGGTTTTTGCTCTCCTGCTCTTTTTCTGTATGATTCTACCTCATCTTGGATCATATCATCCGTAATCGTAACCTTTGTTTTTTCATAGGTAGCTTTGTCATCAGCACCTACAACATCAAACGCAGGGCTTATACCTAGATCAAACTTAAAGGTATATGATTTAAGATTTTTTTCGTCAAACTCTAGTTGTTCTTGTCCCTCATTAGGAAGTGGATCGCCAAGGATATCTATGTTTTGTTCTTTGAGGTAATCATAGATAGACTCTTGAAGTTTACTATTTATTTTTTCTGCTAGAACAGACTTACCGTACATTTTCTTTATAAAACCTAGAGGAGTCTTTCCTTTTCGGAATCCTTTCATCTGTGCTTTTGCACGGTACTTTTTCAATTCTTCCTCAAAATCCTTTTGGTAATCAGAGGGTTCTATCTCTAGCTCTAGTAAAGCTGTGAGCTCATCTGATTTGTCAAACTTTATTTTCATGTATTCGTTTTATAAGAAGGTATTGCACAAGAAACAGAAAGTCAATATTATAGGTATGCATTTTTATATGAAACACATGAGTAATATTTTTCAAGAAAAAAATGTGCGGGTGAAGGGAGTCGAACCCCCACGCCGTGAAGCACTAGATCCTAAATCTAGCATGTCTACCAGTTCCATCACACCCGCATTTTTTGTTGAAAAGAAAAACGCTTCTGTTTTCTTTGAGTATCTTGAATCTTTCTATATTTTTCGTAGAATTTAGCAATCAAGATATCTAAATAGGACGCAAAGATAAATCTTTTTTAAAAATATGCTCTATCTAGAATATAATAAAACAATATTATCTTTAATAAAGTTAAATATCAGTGTAAATGCCAAGTGTTCAAGCAATAAATAAGGAAGAAAAGACTGTAATAAAAGATGCTTTTGATGATTTGTATCAGCTTATTCTGCCAAAATGTACAGAAGATGATAAGATTCACCTTAAAATAGCTTTTGAGCTATCAGAAAAAGCGCATGGAAATCAGCGAAGGAAATCTGGAGAACCCTATATTTTGCACCCTATAGAGGTTGCGAAAATATGCTTTGAAGAAATAGGCTTAGGCCCTACAGCAGTTGTTGCGGCTGTTTTACACGATGTTGTGGAAGATACCAATGTGACTATAGAAGAAATCTTAGAAACATTTGGCCCTAAAATATGCAGAATAGTTGATGGCCTTACGAAGTTAGATGGCCTCTACAACGTGGAAAGTCCTCAGGCAGAAAATTTCAAAAAAGTACTCAGTACGCTTGTAGAAGATGTAAGAGTGGTTCTGATAAAAATGTCAGATAGACTACATAATCTGCGAACGATAGGAGTAATGCCTCGACACAAACAGCTAAAAATAGCAGCAGAAACCAGCTATATTTACATTCCGCTAGCCCATAGACTAGGATTGTATACTATAAAAACTGAATTTCAAGATATCTGTCTTAAGATTACAGAACCAGAGATCTACAGTGAAATCGAGCAAAAGCTAAGTGATACGGAACAAGATCGTCAAGAATATATTGACAAGTTCATAAAACCTATAAAACCACATTTAGAAGAGCTGGGTCTCTCCTACCGAGTGCAGGCTCGATCTAAGGCTATTTCTTCTATTCTCAATAAAATAAAGAAAAAGAAAGTCCCTTTTGAAGAGATCTATGATCTCTTTGCTGTCAGAATAATAATAGACGCCCCACAGGAAAAAGAAAAATCCTTCTGTTGGCAGATCTATTCTATTATTACGGATCATTTTAAACCCATACCAGAAAGGCTGAAAGACTGGGTTACCACGCCTAAGGGTAATGGATACGAGTCTCTCCATACCACAGTTATAGGTCCAGCAGGCAAATATGTCGAAGTACAGATAAGGTCCGAGCGTATGGATGATATAGCAGAACGTGGATTTGCGGCACACTGGAAATACAAGGGAGTCAAAAATGAACACAGTGTATATGACAAGTGGATCCAAGGTGTGCGGGATCTACTAGATACCAGTCACTCTGATGCGCTGGAATTCTTGAATGATTTCAAGACTAACTTATTTAGCGAAGAGATCTATGTTTTTACACCTAATGGAGATATGAAAATATTGCCTAAGGGTGCCACAGCATTAGATTTTGCGTTTGACATACATACTGATATAGGTTATCAGGCAACTTCTTTAAAGGTAAACAATAAGCTGGTACCTATGGGCTACAAGCTAGCTAACGGAGATCAGATACATGTTATAACGAACAAGAATCAAAAACCAAAAGAAAACTGGTTGAAGATGGTGGTGACGGGTAAGGCGCGATCTAAAATTAGGTCTTCTATGAAAGAGGAGAAGCGTAAGCAGGGTCAGGTAGGCAAGGAAGCACTGGAGCGAAAGCTTAGAAATATGAAAGTAGACTTTGAGGATAATGTGGATACTATTGTCAAAGGTCTTGGGTTCGTGAGTAGACCGGACTTGTATTTTGCGCTAGCCATGGATGATATCAAGATGTCAGAACTCAAAAGATTTGACAACACACATGGAAAACTAACCATAAGAAAAGAACTAATCCCTGGAAACATAGCCTCCACTGGGAAAGCAGCTATAAAATCACCTGATGGACCCGCCGGAAAATCAAATATTCTTGTTAATGGAGAACCAGCAGATGATTATAAATACGAATTAGCTAAATGTTGTAAGCCGGTACAAGGAGACGATATATTTGCTTATCTAACGAGTACCGCTGGAATGAAAGTCCATAGAGTCAACTGTAAAAATGCGACCCATTTACTTGCTAACTTCGGTTACCGAGTACTCAAAGCAGAATGGAAAGGTAAGGCCGATAGAAACTTTATAGTGGATTTGCTGGTTACAGGAGTGGATTCAGGGCCTGGAGTTATTCAAGAATTGACAAATGAAATATCTAATAAGTTAGGTGTCAATATCAGGTCATTCAGCATAGAAGGAACGGAAGGATATTTCGAAGGTAAAATAAGTATTTTTGTCCTCAATAAAGATCAATTAAATGTAGTTCTAAAAGCAATAGAAAAACTAGATGGTATTTCCACTGTTACAAGAATAGAAAAATAATACATGCAGACATCAGATAAGGTTACAGAAACAATAATAGAAGAAGTAAAAAAGATTTTCTCTAATTACTTAGAAAAAAATAATCTTCGTAAGACACCAGAACGTTTTGCTATCCTAGAGGAAATATATCGTAGGAATGATCACTTTGATGCAGAGGTACTTTATATCCATATGAAGACTCAGAACTACCGTGTTTCTAGAGCAACTGTATATAACACTTTAGAGATTCTAGTTATCTGTGATCTTGTCACGAAGCATCAGTTTGGCAAAAACCTCACGCAGTATGAGAAATCCTATGGCTTTAAGCAACATGATCATTTACTCTGTATCGATTGTGGAAAAGTATTAGAATTTTGTGACCCTAGAATACAGCAAATAAAAGATAAGATGGGCGAATTATTAGGTTTTGAAGTGAAACATCATTCACTAAACCTTTATGGCAATTGTATCGAAAAATGTAAAAACATTGTACCTGCCGGAGTGAGTGCATAGCTTATTGCTACGTCAATTTTTTTCTTAGTAAGACTAAATTAAGCAACTGCAATAGCTTAAGCGGCTATAGCTTCTAAGTCGTATCCTACATATAATAGCATGTAAGCTTCTTATACCAATTCTGGTTTAGAATAACGGTAATTATTTATTTTGTTCTTCATTTTCCTTCGTTAAAAAGCCTCGCCGAACCTATGGGTTCGCCTACGTTTTTTGCCTTGATCCATTTTGAATATTTCTAAATCCTTTTCCGTCATCTAAAAACAAATTTGATATTATTGCATAGTGTATGAATATTTTAATTCAATACATCTTTAAAATATAAAACAGGAGAACAGTTATAATACCAATTATACTCATATGCAAACTGTTTGTGCATCATCCGTATGTCAGGTCAAGAAATAAAAAAGCCCATCAGTAATTAAACTGACGGGCTTTTCTTATTGCTGTTTAGTACTTACTTCTCTTAGTTGTTGAAGTATACTAATGTTTCTGCATCAATATTATTCAAGAAGTTATTCTCTCCTCCACTTCCTGTTATTATTGTTACTGTATATGTTACCTCTCCTGTAGAGTTTTCCGGTGTATACAATGCTTCAAATCCAAATGTTGAACTTCCTGATGCTGGTATTACATCTGTTGTTGTCCATATGTGGAATGATGCGTTTGCTGCATTATATGCCCACTTTGCATTCTCTAATACGAATGGTCCTACACTTGTCTTGTTCTCATCATAACTGAATGATAACCTTGGATCCTTTGGCATTACCATTGTTATCGTTCCATTTGTCGGTACTCCTAACAATTCTTGACACTTTATCTGCCATGCCATTGGTGTACTTCCACTTGCTACTCCTGGTAAGAATGTTACTACTGGTGTGATATCTGTCACGCCTAGTGTATATCCATCGATTCCATTATCTACTGACTCACCTGATAGAGCAGTCACAACTGTTGGATCATCTCCTTCTGTCTGTGTTGCGTTCATCGGAAAGTCTGGATCTGTTCGGTCTACTTTCGCTGTCGTACTTCCTGCTATTACCTCTGCTACCCAGTCTCCATTTCCATCAGTTGTTACTGTCTGTGTCACTCCTGATGCATCTGTTACTAGTACATCGATATTGGCTAAGTTTGGCTCTCCAGCATCCTGAGTTCCGTTATCGTTCTCATCTATGTATAAGTGTCCAAATACTTCTGCTGGGATATAATATCCATCATTTCCTGCATCTGTACTCTCTCTCAGTATCGCTGATACTATAGTAGGATTGTTTCCTTCTGTCTGTGTACTTCCTGTTGGATAATCTGGATCTGTCTCATCTACCTGCGCTATCGTAAGTCCTGATGTTACCGGTGCTTTCCAGTCTCCGTTTGCATCTGTGCTTACTGTCAGTGTACTTCCATCACTCTTTGTGATTATTACATCTACATTTGCTAGGTCTGGTTCTCCTGCTTCCTGTACATTGTTATTGTTTTCATCTAAATATAGATGTCCGAATACTTCTGTCGGTACATAGTAACCATCATTCCCTGCATCTTTGTTCTCCCCTCTCTCTGCTAGTACTGTAGATGGATCGTCTCCCTCTGTCTGTACCGCTCCTAATGGGAAGTCTGCATCTGTTACGTCTACTTTTACTGTTGCACTTCCTTCTAGTACCTGTGCTGACCAGTCTCCGTTTTCATCTGTCGTTACTGTCATTACAGTACCATTTGCATCTGTTATAATCACATCGATATCTGATAGATCTGCTTCTGATCCGTCCTGTACTCCGTTGTTATTATCATCGTAGTATAAATGTCCAAATATGGTCGCTGGCATGAAGAACCCATCATTTCCTGCGTCTTTCGCTGATCCACTCACTGCTAACACATTTGATGGATCGTCTCCTTCTGTCTGTGTTGCTCCTGTTGGATAATCTGCATCTGTATCATCTAGTTTTGCACTTGCTACACCTGCTGGTACTTCTGCCGTCCAGTCGCCATTTGCATCCGTCTCTACTGTCTGTACATCTCCGTTACTGTCTGTTACAATTACGCTAAGTCCTGCTATGTTTGCTTCTCCTGCATCTTGTACGCCATTGTTATTATCATCATAATATACATGTCCGAATACTGTTGATGGTACATAATATCCATCGTTTCCTGCATCTACTGTACTTTCTGATATCCCTGTTACTACACTTGGATCATCTCCTTCCGTCTGTACTGAACCTGTAGGAAAATCTGGATCTGTATCATCTACTTTTGCACTCGTTACGCCTGCTGGTACTTCTGCTATCCAGTCCCCATCTGCATTTGTTGTTACTGTTGTTTCATTTCCTTTGCTATCTGTTATGATTACATCTACTCCTGCTAGGTCAGGTTCTCCTACATCTTGTGTTCCATTGTTATTCTCATCTAAGTATAAGTGTCCGATTACTTCTGCTGGTATAAAGAACCCATCATTTCCTGCATCCTTGTTCTCTCCACTTAGTACTGATACTGGTGTAGGATCTGTTCCTTCTGTCTGCGTACTTCCTGTTGGGTAATCTGCATCCGTCTCATCTACATCTGCTATTAATCCTCCCGCTGGTACTACTGCATTCCAGTCTCCATTTGCATCTGATGTTACCGTCTGTACATCTCCGTTTGCATCTGTTACGATTACATCAACTCCTTCTAAATCTGGCTCAGTTCCATCTTGAATGAAATTCTCATTCTGATCTAAGTACAGGTGACCAAATACTGCTGCTGGTACATAATATCCATCGTTTCCTGCATCCTTTGCCTCATTTCTTACTACTACTACTGATGTAGGATCATCTCCTTCCGTCTGTGTACTTCCTGTCGGATAGTCTGGATCATTCTCATTTACATTTGCCGTTACTGGGCCTTCTGCTATTTCTGATGACCAGTCTCCATTTGCATCTGTACTTACTATCTTCATGTTGTTATACTGATCTATTAGTATTACATCTACATTCGCTAGATCTGGTTCTGTTCCATCCTGTACACCGTTTCCATTCTCATCTAAGTATAAGTGACCAAACACTGATCCGTTACAATCTTCTACTTGGAAACTCATCTCTGTTGTCGATGGACAACTCTTTAAGTCTGAATAGTTTGGATCTACCTCTAACGTCGCTGTCTTCTCTCCTGCACTCGTGTACATTACACTATGTGGTCCTGCTCCTACTGCTGTAGATGGACTTGCATCTGTTCCAAAATCCCATGTGTATATCGCTCCTGACTGCTGTGAGCCTGCTTCAAATACTTTACTTTCACTTACACATATCTCTGACGCATCTGCTATTATTTCTGCCGTCGGTATTGCACTTGTCTTGATCGTTGCTACTGTAGCAAACCTTGGTGGACATTGCTCCTTCTCTACTGATATCGTTACATATGTTCCTGACGCTGATGGCTCTAGGTAGAACACTTCATGTGGTCCTGATCCTGTTGCCGTTGATGGGCTTGCTCCGAATCCAAAGTCCCATACATAACTCGCATCTGCTATTACATTCAGTATATCAAATGTTACAGGCTCTCCCTCACATATCAGTACTAAATTATCTACATTCACTATTGGTACTCCTGGACATGGTGAATAACCATCCGTTCCACCATCTACTGACTCCCCTGATATCGCTACACTTACTGTTGGGTTTGTTCCTTCTGCTTGTGCATATCCTTCTGGAAAATCTGGATCATTTACTTTTACATCTGCTGTAGTATTTCCTGCTGGTACAACTGCTACCCAGTCTCCATTGCTATCACTTACTACCGTCTGCTCAACACCATTGCTATCCGTTATCACTACATCGATTCCTGCTAAGTCCTCTTCTCCTGGATCTTGTACCCCATTTGCATTCTCATCGATATATAAATGTCCAAATACTTCTCCTGGTATATAATATCCATCATTCCCTGCATCCTTATCCTCTCCTGCTATTGCTGTTACACTTGTAGGATTATCTCCTTCTGTCTGTGTACTTCCTGCTGGATAGTCTGTATCATTCTCATCTACTTCTGCAATTGTTTGTCCTGGTGGTACACTTGCTTCCCAGTCTCCATTCGCATCTGTACTTACTATCTGCACAGCTCCGTTACTATCTGTTACTTTTACATCTACTCCTGCTAAATCTGCTTCCCCTGCATCCTGTACTCCATTATTATTACCATCTAGATATAAGTGACCGCTTACTGTTCCTGCTAGGTAGTATCCATCATTTCCTGCATCCTTATCCTCTCCGCCTACTGCTAGTACGCTACTTGGATCATCTCCTTCTGTCTGTGTATATCCTGCTGGATAGTCCGCATCATTCTCATCTACATCTGCACTTGTTTGTCCTGGTGGTACACTTGCTTCCCAGTCTCCATTCGCATCTGTACTTACTATCTGCACAGCTCCGTTACTA
>ENA-ORXR01000404-ORXR01000404.1-marine-metagenome-genome-assembly--contig:-NODE-404-length-60727-cov-4.602275_pt1 | contig 60727 bp, 42 predicted proteins | sample MGYA00237866_ERZ511479 | MGnify/ENA metagenome assembly ERZ511479 | reverse complement strand
ATTATGCTACGGCATAACTCCGGATTTTCTGCCTTGTCCAGACTAAAAATAACAGCGCCCATATTACCTTTTACTTAATGCTTGGGGCACTAGCCAATAGCCAACCGCAAAGTCTAGCTAAGGAACTACGCATAATTGTTTGCGATCTTTTAACAATGTTTTCTAAGTTTAACCTGTCACAAAAATGCCAAAAAAGTAGATTTAAAAATTACTGCTCTGCCTATTATTGTATTGTAAAGCAACTGAGGTCATCTCAAACATTAACCGGATCGAAGTTGAAACCTGTCCAGATTACGATTTTTTATTTTTTTAAAACAAAAAACAACGGAACGTAAATAAACACTGGCAGGTTTTACTTCTCTTTTTTCGGTATTGAATTTGCAAGATAAGACTTTACAGCGAACCCCATATAATTATCTCCCATCTTAATAACTATCTCCCATCTTAATTTCTAGTGTATTAGTACTATAAATTTATAAAACACTATATCTAGTACTTTGCGGATTAATGCACAGGCGTTAAAAGGACCGATTCACCGACGCACTAGTGCCCCAAAATGTCTTCCATTTCCCTTATCCCCCTAACCCTCTCCTCCCCGATACAAATGATAACACACAGTTTTCTATAACATTTTAAATTATTATTTATGACCATGAGAAATTTTTTATCCTTGGGCCTACTGGTCTTCCTGTTAGCAGCTTTTACGAGTCCGGAGGACGCTGAAAACGAAAGAGAAGAAGGGGGCGCAATGAAGAAAGAAGTAAAACTACCCGGCTATATTCTGAAGAAGGATGGCAGAAAATTAACAGGCCAGATTATTGCTGGATCTATTACCGACAATGAATTGAAAATTATTTTTATAAACCGTTCCGGGCAAAAAAAAGCCTATAAACCAAAAGACATCCAAGGCTACGGGTACGAAGCCGAAATCGAAGATGATCTGGGATTGGGAGATATGGAATGGATTCATTACGAAAGTGCCAAGGCCGATTATCCACCAAAACCGTTTGCATCCAAAGATGTATTTATGCAGCGGGAATCAGAAGGTGCCGTATCGCTATTCTGCTACTACATTGAAGTGCGGAATAATCCAAAACAACCTTTTCGCTATGTTTACTATTTGAAAGATCAAAATGGAAAACTGAGCAAGATCGAAAAAGATGATTTTAAGAAAGTATCCAAAACACTTTTCAAAGACTATACCGCAATGAATAACCGAATTGGTCGCAAGGATTTTTTGTATAAAAATCTTGATAGAATGGTCAGAGACTATAACTATTGGGTCGCCAATCAACACGATGCCGGTGAATACCGCGTCGCCATGAAACAATAATAAAAGAGTCGTAGGGATCAGGTAACTTTATTGCTTCGTTTTTATGATAGAGTAACAACTTAAACCGATCTTTTACTCGGATCAACGCGTGTGTTTTGCTACCGTAACCACTATGGATTTTTCCAATAATGGCGGCTAGCAAAACACGCGTTTTTTTTTACCCCTTTTTTCCGGTTTTCCTTTCTTTTTACCTATCTATATATTGGTTTAAACCACTTAAATTTCGTATTTTCGCCCGTCTTCTTTTTAGGAGGAATCTGACTTTTCTTTATTTAGAAAAAGCCTCTACTTTTCCTCTTTAACTATGAAATGCCAATTCGCTGATCATCTAAAGGTTAGCGTGTTATATTTTATCAAAAAAACTGTTAAATGGCTTCTGAAAGAATTATTCCTATCAATATTGAGGATGAAATGAAATCTGCCTATATTGATTATTCAATGTCGGTGATCGTTTCCAGAGCACTACCCGACGTAAGAGATGGATTAAAACCTGTTCATCGAAGGGTTTTATACGGGATGTCTGACCTGGGACTTACTTACAATAAATCACATAAAAAATCCGCCCGTATTGTCGGAGAAGTACTGGGTAAATATCATCCCCACGGTGATCAGTCAGTTTACGACTCCATGGTGCGTATGGCACAGGACTGGTCGCTCCGCTATCCACTAGTGGATGGTCAGGGTAACTTTGGATCAATGGATGGTGACAGCCCCGCTGCCATGCGATATACGGAGGCTAGAATGCAACGAATTACCGATGAGATTCTGGCAGATATTAATAAAGAAACGGTGGACTTCAAATATAATTTTGATGATACCCTTAAGGAACCAACAGTATTACCTACCAAATTACCCAATCTACTCATCAACGGTGCCTCGGGTATCGCAGTAGGTATGGCAACCAATATGCTTCCACACAACCTCACCGAAGTGATTAATGGAACGAACGCTCTCATTGATAATCCGGAGATTACGATCGAGGAGTTAATGGAACACATTACCGCTCCTGATTTTCCAACCGGAGGAATTATCTACGGTACGGCTGGTGTCAAAGAGGCATTTTTAACTGGACGTGGACGCGTAGTATTACGGGGTAAAGTGGATATCGATGTGTCTTCTACCGGAAAAGAAACCATTATCATCTCGGAGATTCCTTATCAGGTGAATAAGGCACAGATGATCGTCAAGATGGCGGAGTTGGTTAATTCTAAAAGAATTGAAGGGATTAGTGCACTGCGGGATGAATCAGATCGTAATGGTTTACGCGTCGTAGTAGAAATTAAGCGGGATGCAATGGCCAATGTGGTATTGAGTAAACTTTATAAATATACCCCACTACAATCTTCCTACGGCGTAAATAATATCGCCCTGGTAAACGGTCGGCCGGTTATGCTGAATTTAAAGCAGATTCTGGAAGAATTTGTTAAATTTAGACTGGAGGTAATCGTACGACGAACGCAGTATGACTTGAGAAAAGCCGAAGAACGGGCGCATATTCTCGAAGGCTTGCTGATTGCACTGGATCACCTGGATGAAGTAATTGCGTTGATTCGAGCTTCAAAGACCGTAGAAATTGCCCGAAATGGTCTGATGGAAAAATTTGAGCTATCCGAAATTCAGGCGAAAGCAATTCTGGAAATGCGGCTACAAAAGCTGACAGGCCTGGAAAGAGATAAGGTTCGAAACGAATATGATGAGTTGCAAAAGAAAATTGCACACTATAAAGCAATCCTCGGTAGTGAAAAGATGCAGCGTGAAATTATCAAAACGGAGTTGGCAGATATCATGGAGAAGTTCGGAGACGAACGTCGTACGGAAGTGCGTTTTGCAGATGGCGAAATTAGCCTGGAAGATATGATTGCGGACGAAGAAGTAATTATTACTATTTCTCAACTAGGATATATTAAAAGAACAAAGGCTTCTGAATATCGAATTCAGGGACGTGGTGGAAGAGGATCGAAAGGAAGTAAAACCAGAGATGCCGATTTTATTGAACACATCTTTGTCGCTACAACCCATAATTATTTATTGTTATTTACCGAACAAGGACGTTGTCACTGGATTCGGGTTTACGAAATACCAGAAGCTGGAAAAACATCTAGTGGCCGGGTCATTCAAAATCTGATTAATCTACCAAAGGATGATAAAGTAAAAGCGTATATCAAAATCGAAGACCTGACCGATGAGGAATATTGCAATAACAACTATATCATTTTCTGTACAAAGAAAGGAAGTATCAAGAAAACCCTCGTGGAAGCTTTCAGTCGTCCCCGTACCAATGGTATCAATGCAATTACCATCAAAGAAGGAGATCAGTTATTGGAAGCAAAATTGACCAACGGACAAAACGATATTATGATGGCGAAGCGCAGTGGTCGATCCATTCGTTTTCCGGAATCTAAAGTAAGACCAATGGGACGAAGTGCTGCTGGAGTCCGTGGTGTTACTTTATCTGATAAAATAGAAAATGATGAAGTAGTTGGAATGATTAGTGTAGATCCTGCCGATGAGTCTGTAGGTATCCTGGTATTGAGCGAAAGAGGTATGGGCAAACGTTCTTCTCTGGAAGACTACCGACAAACCAATCGGGGGGGTAAAGGTGTCAAGACAATGAACATTACCGACAAAACTGGTTTATTAATAGCGATTAAAGCGGTAATGGAAAACGATGATGTGGTGATCAGTAACCGTTCCGGTATTGTAATCAGAATGATGGTCAGCGATATGCGGGTCATGGGTAGAGCTACGCAAGGGGTCAAGTTGATCCGACTGGATGACAAAGATCAGATTGCTGACATTGCCGTGATTCCACACAATGATGATGAGATAGTTTTAGAAGAAACGGATACCGTTAAGAACGAAAATTCTCCTGAGCTTGAGAAAAAAGACGTAGCAGGCCAAGAGGAAGAATAGGGTTTTAACAAATGTTAACAAAGAAAAAGGCCTATTTAACAGTACGACAACAGTCAAATAAGACTATGATCCGTTCTATTTAAGAACAAATCTTTTATCTTTGTTGCAACAAATAAAATTTTTTGAACACCATGTATTATGGTAAAATCTAAATTAAATAACATAACGATGAAAAAATTCCTATTAAGCCTCTGCGCATTTGTTCTGGTGATAGGTAGCGTTTTTGCACAAGACGCCGAAGCCAGCTACAAAGAAGCCAACAAATCCTGGAAAAGTTACGCCACTGCCGGTGGAGATGAAAAAATGGATTTACTATCCGATGCAGTTCAAAAGCTGGACATGGCCGTGAAAGGTGCTGATGCACTGGACGAGAAAAAGGCTATCAAATTTTACAAATTACGTGGTGATGTATACAGAGAATTGGCATTACAGTCGATTGCCAGATACCAATTGGACAACAATTTTGAGATGAAGGACATGCAGGCAGCCATTAAATCTTACGAATCCTACAAAACGATGTACGAAAAAGCATCAAAAAAATATTCGAAAAGAGATGCTATAGAAGGAATGAAAAGTTCTGTCAAGGATATGGAGAATATAGGTAAGGTGGCTTTTCGCCAGCAAGCCTATGCACAGGCTTACCACAACTTCTACAAGCTTTCTAATGGATTTGATTATCTGAAAGAAAACGGACAAGCATCTGACGTTTTTCCAACGGATCAAGCATACAGCGAAAATCTACTTTATGCTGCATTGACGGCCAACGCTGCGGATATGAAAGCTGAAGCACGTCCAATTATTGAGAAATTATACAACGAAAAATTTGACGATCCGGGCGTGTACGAAAACATGTACAAAATTTACGCAGAAGAAGATCAAGAAAAAGCGATGGAGGTTTTAGAAGAAGGTCGTAAAAAGTATCCTGAAAGCGAAGCATTGTTAATCGCTGAAATTAACTACTATATGTCTAATAACAAATTGGACATCCTGGTTGGAAAACTGGAAAATGCGATTGAACTGGATCCTAGTAATACTTCTTTCTACTTGGCACTGGGTAGTACTTATGATAATCTTACACAGCGTGAACTAAAAGCCGGAAACGTAGAGAAATCCAATGAGTACTTTGAAAAAGCCAAAAAATACTATAACGAAACTTTAGGAATTGAGGCGGATAATTCTAGTGCGGTTTATTCTATTGGTGCTTTGTATTACAACCGAGCAGCAGCTATGTTGACGGATTTAATTAAACTGGAAGAAGAAGGAGATTATTCCAAAGCAGCCATGGATAAGCAAACCGCGATGCGTGCAGATATTCAGAAAGAATTTGAAAGTGCTTTACCGTTTTTCCAACAGGCAGAAAAGCTGAATCCAAGCGATATGAATACGCTTTTAGCTTTAAAGGAAATTTACGCAAGAAAGGATGATTTTGAAATGTCTAAAGTTTTTAAATTGAGAATTGAGCAGTTGAATAATGGTGAAAATCTGGAGACTTCTTACTTTGCTGACAAATAAATACTTTTTCCAGAGTTGAATAATTCTGGTTCATAAATCCCGAAAGAAGCAGGTCTTCTTTCGGGATTTTTTTGTTTATTGCAAACGGATACCTGACCGCGTATTGGTTAGGACGAATATTGTAATTTTAAATTTATAAAATGGACATTCGAACGGAATTGTCGGAGGTGACCAAAAAAATGGAGCGTCTGAAAAAAATTGGAACCCGATTAGAAGATCTAAACCGGGAAGTGACGGACCTGCAGGGTAAAGTGGCCTACCTGGTAAAACAGGTAGACAAAGAATCGGAGGATATCGCTATACTGAAAAAGACCGGAGTAAAATCACTTTTTTATAAAATCCTGGGAAGCAAAGAAGACCAACTTGAGAAAGAACGACAAGAATATCTCGAAGCCAACCTGCGCTATGATGAGGCCCGTAAGTCGCTCGAATTACTGGAGTACGAACGAAATATTCTGGAAGGAAAAATTAAGGCCATGCCCGCAACAGCACGTCGATTTCAGGAATTACTAAAATTGCGGGAACAAGAAATTATCTCTTCTAATCCACAATTAGCGGTCAGAATTAATACCATTGATGCTCAGATTACCGAACGTGAAAAGATGATCTTTGAGGTAGAAGAAGCACTGGCCGTAGGGCTAGATGCTGCGCATTTGCTTGATCAGGTTTTGTCCAAACTCGACCAGGCCGTTAACTGGGGAAAATGGGACATGGTGGGTAGAAGAGGACGGGCGTCCGGACAGATGAAACACCGACAAATTGATATGGCCAAAGACCTGGCTTACAAAGCAAAAATATCTTTGACGCAATTTGAAAAAGAACTTCGTGATATTTATGGACCAGAAGATTTTAAACTCACCGTACGTATACCGACTTTCTCTGCTTTTACCGATATTTTTTTTGACAACCTGATCACCGATTGGATTGTACAACAAAAAATACAAAATACCCGATCTGGCGTCATGAGTGTAAAAGACAAAACGCAGCGACTCCTGGCTACATTAAAGGGAACCGCCCCCAAGATTAATTACGAAATAGCACAACTGGAAGAGGCCCGAAAATCGGTATTGAAAAGTGGGTAGATGAAAAAATATTTCGCATTTTATCTCAATCTATTTAATCGTTAACAATACAACCCAAATATGTCTGTAAAAAAAATAGCGGTTTTCCCTGGCTCATTTGATCCCATAACCATAGGGCACGTAGACCTTGTTACGCGCGCTTTACCTTTTTTTGATGAAATTATCGTCGCAGTAGGAGTCAATTCTCAAAAAAAATATCTCTTTACCCTAGCACAAAGAATGGAATGGCTGGAAGCCTGTTTTGTAGATCAGCCCAGCGTAAAGGTAGATAGTTTTACAGGGCTGACAGCCCATTATTGTAATCAGGTAAACGCCAAGTTTTTACTTAGAGGATTGCGGAACGCCTCTGATTTTGATTATGAAAAAACCATTTCTCAATTGAATCAAATCGTAGGCGACGGTCTTGAAACGATCTTTCTGATTAGCCAACCCGCATTTTCTCACATTAGCTCTACCATCGTTCGGGAAATAATAAAAGGGAATGGAGATGCGTCGAGTTTCTTACCGGAAGCAGTGAAGCTTGATATTGAGAGAAATCAAACTGAAAGCCAAGGAATGGCAAATAAATAAGTGCAGAGTGATCCAAAAAGAGGAAGTATAGAATCGTACTTTATTCTTTTAATGATCCTAAAGATAAAACACCTGGAAATATCAATTTTTTTAGCCGATAACGTCCAAGGATTGCTCGAAATATTTCCTTAGCTTTGCCACCATAACGGAATGTTGATGAAATAAATTAAGGCACCATGCTTCCTCTTTGTCCATCACGCTTCGTTACTAATTTCAAATCAAGAAAGTTTTTTTAAATAAAAAATACACCAAATATGACCAACGCATTTTTTGAAGTACCCATCGCTATCAATGAGCCAGTCTTGCCTTACGGTCCGGGCGCTCCGGAAAAGAAGGAATTAAAAATCGCCCTCGCGGCACTAAAGGCAAAGCCCCTTAATATTCCCATGCGAATTGATGGGAAAAACGTTTCTACCAAAGACAAAGTAGCGATGCATCCTCCTCATGATCACCAGCATGTTTTAGGACATTTTTCCAAAGGCGATGCCAAGCACGTTAAGCGAGCCATCGACGCTGCCCTAAAAGCAAAGCCAGCCTGGGAAGCCATGCCATGGCAGGATCGGGCGGCCATCTTTTTACGCGCAGCCGATTTATTAAGTGGACCATTCCGCGCACGAATGAACGCGGCTACAATGCTCGGTCAGTCTAAAAATGTATACCAGGCAGAGATTGATGCGGTAGCAGAACTTTGTGATTTTTTCCGTTACAACGCACAGTATATGGCGGAAATTTATGCGCAGCAGCCAGAGAGTGTTCCTGGTATCTGGAACAGAATGGAGCATCGTCCACTGGAAGGATTTATCTTTGCGATTACACCTTTTAATTTTACCTCGATTGCTGCCAATCTCGCAGCTGCACCCGCGATGCTCGGTAACACGATTGTTTGGAAACCAGCCGAAACCCAGATTTATTCTGCCCACGTAATCATGGATCTTTTCGAAGCCGCTGGTTTGCCGGATGGCGTTATCAACCTGGTTTTTGCAGATGGTCCCGTAGCCGGAGATGTCATCTTTAACCACCGGGAATTTGCCGGATTGCACTACACCGGATCAACGGGTGTTTTTAATGAACTTTGGAAAACCATCGGTAACAATCTATCAAAATACCGTAGTTATCCACGGATCGTAGGAGAGACGGGAGGAAAGGATTTTGTGGTTGCCCACGAATCTGCCAATGCAAAAGTGGTCGCTACGGCCCTCGTTAGAGGTGCTTTCGAATTCCAGGGACAAAAATGTTCTGCTGCGTCCCGTGCTTACATTCCCAAGAATCTTTGGAAGGACATTCAGAAATATATGAAAGCAGATCTTGCCGATATCAAGATGGGAACAGTTGAAAACTTTACGAATTTTATCAACGCCGTGATTGACGAGCGAGCTTACGATAAAATTACGGGCTATATTGCCGGAGCAGAAAAATCAAAATACGCAGAAATTATCATGGGAGGAGGGTACTCCAAAAAAGAAGGATACTTTGTGGAGCCTACCGTTATTCTGGCTAAAAAAGCAGATTATAAAACGATGTGCGAAGAAATTTTTGGACCCGTTTTGACGATTCACGTTTACGACCCCAAGAAATACGAAGCCATTTTGAAAAAGGTAGATGAAACGTCTCCTTACGCATTAACGGGCTCTATTTTCTCTGATGATCGTGCGGCAGTTCTATTAGCGGATAAAATTTTAAAACACGCTGCTGGTAATTTTTACATCAATGACAAACCAACCGGAGCAGTGGTAGGACAGCAGCCATTTGGTGGCGCCCGTGGATCGGGAACCAACGATAAAGCAGGCTCTATCTTAAACTTATTGCGCTGGATTTCTCCCCGAACGATCAAAGAAGCGTTTGTACCACCAACGGATTACCGATACCCGTTTTTGGGAGAGGAATAATTATCTAGAAAAATCAAGAAAAGGTCGACGTAACTAGTGCCTTCGGCATTAAATAACTGGGCATATTGATCAACGTAGGAACAAGGCATTGCCTTGTTCCTACGTTGATCTGTCAACTTAACCTTTCTCGGCAGGCAGTCTTTTTTGAGTTTTTCAAATACTTTAGAGGGCGATACCTATGCGTTGGAAGGACCGATTAACTAATCACTAATCAGCTGTTCTTATTCTCTTGGAAAAATTAACAATTTGAAATACATACTAATTTAGTACCCGACGCACTAGTTCTTCTCTAACCTTTACTTGATAAACGAAATAGTTCTTGCTTTAAACGAACCCTCCAGCCTTGAGCCTGCCTTTCAAAAAACGCAGACAGGCTACTACCTCAATAACGTTGTGCTGCCACTAGCCGTATTAAGTTCACCATCCAGATAACGAACGGTTACCTGCCAGATGTAGACACCGGAGGTCAGTCTTTCATTTCGATAAGTTCCATTCCAGCCTGCGGCAGTATCATTAATCATAAAATCTCCATTTTCGAAAAGCAAACTTCCCCAACGGTCAAATATTTTATAATTAAGGACTTCCGTTCCAGGAACTCCATGGACCAATAGGAAATCATTGTTTCCATCCCCATTTGGTGTAAATGCAGAAGGAACTAAAATTTGTCTTGCTTTATTGACCTTCACTTCTACCGTTGCTTCTCCCGTACAGCCACGACTGTCTTCGGCGTTGACGGTGTATAGAATAGTATGCTGCGCTATAGTCCAGGGACTGTTACAATCGGCCAGACTATCTGGATAACAGCTGAGTGTGCCTTGGTAAGGTGCATTCCAAATGAGGTCAACTGCTCCAACGGTGTTTTCTACTTCTGCTACCAATTGCAGACTATCTCCCAGCATCATCTCCAGTGCTACACCCGCATCTACCGTAACTGGAAGCGGTTCGTTGATGATTACTTGGGTAAAATATGCACAGCCTTTTGCATCTTGTATTCGGATGTCATAATCTCCAGCCCGGATACCGACTTTAACAGAAGATCCGTTAAAATCTTCTTGATTGAGTGCATACTGATAAGGAGGAATTCCACCGTTGGGTATAATTGTAATTCGTCCGTCTCTCTCTCCAAAACAGGTAGGGTCAACCAATTCAGTCGTTGCTGTTAATACATCCGGTGCTTCCACCAGTTGATTAGAACTTATCGAACAGCCTTTGCTGTCGGTAATGGTTAATTCATAATTTCCAGCTTCAATTCGATCAACTGCTGTATCATTACTTCCGGTCGACCATACGTACTGATAAGGCGCAGTCCCTCCAGAAATAGTCGTACTAATCACTCCGTCGGCATCTCCCGGACAGCTGATATCGCTAACAGAAAATTCGATGGCTAGTGCATCTGGTTCGGTAACAATTATTTCCTGACTACTGCTACATAGGTTTTCATCGGAAACAACAACGGTGTAAATTCCACTGGTCAGGTTTTGAGCTGTTGGAGTGGTTTGGTTAGCAGCGTTGGCGCTCCATTGGTAAGTATAAGGTTGGGTTCCTCCCGCTCCGTTAACAGTTGCCGAGCCGTTGTTACCATTGGCACAATCGGTTGCAACAATATCATTTATCAAAATACCAATTGCATCCGGATTGCTGATTTCAATCACTTCGGAAGCCATACATCCGATGGCATTGGTAACAGAAACAAAATACCGGTCTCCACCAGTTAAATTTTCTGCTTGCGTAGTCGTCTCATTCGTATTCCAGATAAACTGATAATCATTTAAGTTGGTTTGATTACCATTTACCTCAATACTGGTAACAGCTGCCTGACCATCTGTTCCATCAAAACACAATGGTCCGTTTTCGCTTAGACGAATGATCATTTCGGGATCTTCTTCAATGATGGTTGAATGGGTAGTACTACATCCGGACTGATCCGTTACGACAACCTCCCAGTTACCGGCTGGTAAATTATTAACCGTCTCGGTACTTTGATTTTGATGATTCCATAAATAAAAAATAGTACCCGTTCCTCCTGTGGGGACAACGGTAGCCGTTCCCGTAGCTTGCTCAAAACAAACGGTATCTCTCGGTGTTATTGTGGCCGTCAATCCAGTAGCGGGTTGGGCAAGTGTAGTGGTTTCTTCAAAAACACAGCCATTGTCATCTGTAATAGTTAGATCATATGTTCCGGCGGCTAAGTTGTCAAGATTAGCGGCGGTTGCTGTAAAGCCATTGGGCCCAATCCAGCTGTAAGTATAAGGAGCGACACCTCCAAATACGTCTGCATTGAGGGTGCCGGTAGTTCCACCAAAACAGTCTATATCCAGTTTTTCAAAACTATTACCAATGGATAGTGGCTCCAGTACTTCGGCCGTAGCAAATTCAGCGCAACCATTGCCATCCGTTACAGTAACAAAATAGATATTGGATAATAAATTATTTGCAGTCGCGGTCACTTGACTTCCTGCGTCGGTATCCCATTCGTAGGTATAATTTCCATCTCCGCCTGTAGCCGTAACAGTAGCCATTCCGGTCTGGGTACCGTTACAGATAGCGGGGGTTTCTACGACGGATAATTGAATTGCATTCGGACTATCAATGGTGTAATTTTCTATCAATTCACATCCTTGATCATCGGTAATTGTTACTTGATAATTGTTGGCTGCCAACGCGGTTTGCTGGGCCGTATTTCCTCCATTGCTCCATGCATATTGATAATTTGTGGCTACCGTACCTCCGGTAACAACAAGAGAGATACTTCCATCTAAACTGTTAAAGCAGGAAGCGGGTAAGGTTGTATCGGTGACATTTAAAGCGGTAGGTTCGGAAAGGGTAGTGGACAGCTCCTGCGAGCAACCAAGCCCGTCCGTTACGATAACGGTATAATTTCCGGCTGGAAGATCCGCGAGATTTTGTTGGTTGTTACCGTTTGACCAGTCAAAAGTATAATTTCCATCTCCACCATCTACCAGCAATGCTATGCTTCCTGTTGGAATATTATTACAACTCAGATTTTCGATATTTCCAAAAGATAAAATTAATGCTTCATTTTGTAAAATTTCAAATTGTTCTGTTTGTAAACATCCATTTGCATCGGTAATGTTGATTTGGTAGACGCCCGCAGATTGGTTTTCCAAAAGAGGGGTATCTCCTAAAATATTACCAGCTATATCTGTCCATTCCATACTATATGGTGCATTTCCGCCGTCAATGTCAAGATTTATTTGACCGTTATTATTTCCAAAACAATTTATATTGGTAATACTTTCGGTGACGTTAATGCCCGCTGATTGTAAAACCTGGACGATTTCAATTACTTCGCAGTCATGGTCATCTGTAACAGTAATTGCATAACTGCCTGCTGGCAGATTATTGACAACGGGTTGTGTAACAATAGTTCCATCAATGTCCCAGGCGTACTGGTAAGGGCCTGAGCCACCCGAAGGAGTTGCCTCCACTGACCCTGTATTTCCACCCGCACAACCTACTGGACTACTGGCCGTAACCAAGTCAAGCGCAGCCGGAGCACCGACAAAAATGGACAACTGATTTTGACAGCCAGACTGATCATTTACCGTAACGGTATAGGTACCGCCTGGTAGATTTGAACGATCTTCTGTAATAATCGTGGCGTCATCCGACCAAAGGAAAGTATAATCGCCCGCTCCTCCCGAAATGGTTAAATCAATGGAGCCATTTGCATCGGTAGCACAGGTGGCAGGAACAGTAGTTTGATTGATAGCAATGGCTGGCGTTTCGGGTATTGCAAAGCTGTCAATTTGACTGCACATACTTTGGTCCGTGACGGTTACCTGATAGGTTCCAGCCATTAATCCAGCAGAAGTAGCACTGGTCTGTCCATTTTCCCAGTTATAGGTATAATCGCCCGTACCTCCGGTGGCGACCACGGCAAGGTTACCATTTTGTCCATTAAAACAGGTTGGTGCGGTAGGTACAAAACTTAAAGCTATTTCATCATTTTGGGAAATGTCAACGCTTGTATTGTTAGAACAACCGGCTGCGTCCGTCACGGTAACGGTGGTCATTCCCAGTGGAAGTCCAGTGGCAGTTTGGATTGTTTGACTATTTTCCCATAGGAAAGTATAGGGAGGTATTCCGCCGTCGGGCAAAGCGGTTGCTGTACCATCCGCTCCGTTAAAACAGCTGATCAAGGTGTTACTGGATGTCAGGGTTAGTAGAGTCGGTTCGGGTAGAACAAAGTCAGCCATTTCCGCACATCCGTTTTGATCCGTAATTGTGGCGGAAACCGGACCTGCTACCAGGCCGGTATTGATGGAGTCGGTACTCATATTGTCCCAAAGGAAAGTATAAGGTCCACGACCTCCAGAAACGACCGCCGCGACCGAACCACTATTATTTCCGTAACAATCTATTGTATCACTAATTTCTATGGTGGTTACCAAAGAACCGGGTTCAGTGATGGTAAAAGTTTCACTATCAGAGCAGCCTACACTATTTACTAAAATCAAATTATAATTTCCGGCAGGTAAATCATTAAAAATCCCTGTTGTATTATTTCCTATCCCAGGTATTTCAAAAAAGAAAGGCATTGGAGTACCGTTTGAATTTCCTGTCACTGAACCAGTAGCCGAACCATTACAGTCTGCTGCTACAATTGTTGTAATAGAAAGGTTTGGTGGTATGCAATCTAGCGTGTTACAGGTAATGGATTGAATGAGCGCAGGACAATCGCTAACGGCTCTAATCTGAATATCGACCATCTGATTGATACCCAAATCTGAAATGATATGTTCTAAATCTCCATTTACTGGATTCCATCCGGTATTATCAATATTTACTTCATAACCATCTGCTCCGGCTATTGCGGTCCAGTCGAGGGTAATATTATTGGTGGTGGCCTCACAATTGACCATGGGAGCTTCAATCGATTGGCTTACCTCAATGGTAATTTCATCTTCAATCGAACATCCGTAAGTATCTGACACTACGAGTGTGTAGGTAGTTGTAGTTAATGGCGTTGCGACTGGATCGGGACAGTCTGTACAACTTAGTCCTTCCGCAGGTGACCATTCGTATTTTACCTGATAAATGGGGTTAAAGCAAATAGTCCAGTCTAATAGTGTACCAGCAAAACCATTTTGATCAATCTTGGCAGCGAGATACCATTCTCCATTGCTGGGGCCACCGTAGATATCTTCAAATTTCCCTTCGGGATACCAATCACCAGTAAAGGGCGGGATGGTGTTTGGTGCCTGACCACCGAAGTTTATAGTATCTGTAGCGGTTGGTGTAAAGCAGGCATTTGTGTAGTCTTTGCCGCTACCGCCGTTATCGGTAGACAATTCTAGAAACTGGCCATTTGGAGTAAATAGAAATAAATCGATATCACTCACCCAATTGTGGTCAACATTGACACAGATATTTTTAATCACACCAGCTTGGAGGGTGACGGGTTGTACGCCAATAACGTTGACGGGGGAGATCGTGGGTAGTGTGCCAGGTGGAGGTGGAAAATTATCTGAAATCTCAATAATTGGATAATCGGTACTATTGGTAAAGGTAGGAGGATCAGGAAGAACGACTGGAACGGTACCGTCCAGTTGAACCGATGCAGTGGCACAAACGATCGTGTCTGGTCCCAAATCAAGCGCCGTTAATTGGTTGTCATTTAATAGAAAGTAGAAAGTGTCCCGATTACAAATATCCCGTTGAATATCAATACCGATGGTTTCTACTGGTTCGTCGATGCCATCTTCAAAAACAGTGATTGGAATGGAAATAGAAGATTCTCCTACCGGGATGGTTAGGTCAGATGGAATGGCAGAATAATCCACTCCGGGAGTAGCCGTTCCAAAAATGGTATAGTCTAGTGGAAAATCATTTTCAGCGGCGGAGGGTAAATTAAAGGTCAACGCACCATCGGTACAACCTTCTGACAAACTGCCATCCAAAGAAAAAGTATTTAGTTCTACTTTTAATGATCCAGTTCCAAAGCTACGCGCTTCCAGAAAAACGGCTGAATCATAATTGCGATCAAATACATCTGCGATAGATAGGACGATGGTATATTCTACACAAGGCGTCACTACGACCTGCGAAAAGAATGTTTTGAGATACCCATCAAAGGTTAGATTCTCACTTCCTGAATTGTCTCGGTAGTAAGTACCATAATCCAGCGATCCGTCGGGAGCCGTACAATTCTCCAGACTTCCACTACCACCTACTTCACCAGGATTTACATTATTAATGGTAACGGGTAAATCAGTGAATGTCAGGCCAGTAGGGTCACTTAATTCGGGTATCAGCGCAATATTGGCTGCGTTGTTTGGATAGGGGCCAGTGATACCAGGACCGTGAATGAAAAATCCAAAAATATCGTTATAGTCAGAACAACTAAATTCCGGATATTCTTCGGAGGCGAAGGTATAGCGGAAACGCAGGGTATCCGAAGTAGGAATAAATCTGATGGTATATTTGGTTACATCCTGAATATCTTCTGAGATGGTCGCCAGATATGGATCATTGACGCTTTCTCCGGAAGTTTCACCGGATGTGCTGGTCATATCATTCTCACTGGCAGCGGTGGTCGCCAGTCCGGTAGACATAATTATTCCACGCCCTATTCCAATATCATCCTGACCATTGGTAAAATAACCAACCGAATTGGGAGTTCCTTCGTGGGTAACTTCGAGTACTTCTACTCCGGTACCCAGGAAAACGCTGGAAATCAGACTTTCTGGTGTGAAAAGGGTTCCTGTGGGCTCTACTTCGATCTGTGCTGACAAGGATTGAAAAGAACAGAAAAATAATAGAAATAGAATGGAATGAGCTAAAACGGGTTTAATTGAAATCATGCAAGCTTAGTTATATCTTCCATAAAAGAGACCTTTGATAGGCTGTTTTTACGTCAGTTGTTGGTGTAAGTTTGCTCTAAGTTATTGAATTTATGTTTTGTGTCATCTAATTTGTTAAAAATATTGATAATATGCTATATTTTTGACGTTCCAGTGGTCATAATTACCCCCTTTTGGGTACGTAATTGTTCATTTTGGATATAAAATGGAAGAGTTTGTCTAAAAAAGGTCGAGGTCTGTAGAGATATGGCTTATATTTGCAGAACCGGAATTTATCGCCCAATAGTAGTTCCTGGCTGCTTTTGGAATTATTAAACAAGATCAATTTACTCTTTTTACAAAAAAATATATATGACTTTTTTCAAGACAATTATGGCGTCCTGTCTGGGTGTGATACTCGCTGGTTTCGCACTATTTGGTATTCTATTCGTGATTGGTACCTCTCTGGCTTCTTCGGCCATGAGCAAAAAGAGTGTTGTAAAGGCAAACTCCGTGCTAAAGCTCACCCTGAAAGATCCTATTCCGGAACTTACTGGAAATAGTGAGTCTACGGGAGGATTTCAACTGGAGACGGATAAAGTGGTAGGGCTGCATGATTTAATTGCTGCTTTGAGACATGCCAAGGAAGATGACAAAATTAAAGGATTGTTACTGGACATCAGTGCAGTTGGAACGGGACGTGCGGGTGCTTCTAATTTACGGGAAGCCATCATTGATTTTAAGGAAAGTGGAAAATTCGTTTATGCGCATTCTACATATTATACGCAGGGAACCTATTATCTCGCTTCTGTGGCCGATAAAGTATATGTACATCCATTGGGAGGTGTAGATTTTTTAGGGTTTGCCGCTACGGTTCCATTCTTGAAAGATATGCTGGATCGCTTGGAAATAGACATGCAGGTTTTTTACGCTGGTCAATTCAAGAGTGCTACCGAGCCTTACCGTCGTTACGATATGAGTGAGCAAGCAAAGCTTCAAACCAGAGCATACCTCGAAGGTTTGTATGAAATTTATTTGAATGATATTTCTGAATCCCGTGGTATTTCTACCCAGCAATTAAGCGAGATCGCGGACAACTATTTACTGCGAAATGCCGATGATGCGGTAAATTATAAAATGGTGGATGGTAAAATGTACTGGGATGAAATCCTTACTTTATTAAGGGATGACCTTGGACTGGATGAGGACGATAAGATCAGTTCTACCAGTCTGCGTTCTTACGCACGCGATCACGTAAGTAAAACAGACTTTACCATCAAGGATCGGATTGCAGTTGTTTATATGGAAGGAACGATTGTCGACGGACAAGGGGACGTGGGTAGTGTAGGTGGAGATAAATATGCTAAAATTATCCGCAAACTACGACAGGATGATAAAGTGAAAGCGATTGTTGTTCGGGTCAATAGTGGTGGTGGTAGTGGACTGGCTTCCGACATTATGTGGCGGGAACTGGAACTGGCCAAAGCGGCGGGTAAACCGTACGTTGCGTCGATGGGAGATGTAGCTGCTTCGGGTGGTTATTACGTTGCCTGTAATGCTGATACTATTTATGCAGAACCAAATACCATTACCGGATCAATCGGCGTATTTGCGATGATTCCAAGTCTGGAAGATATGCTGAAAAGTAAAGTAGGGGTAACTTTTGATACCGTTAAGACGGGTCCTTTTTCTCACGGTCTGACACCTCTTTTTGATATTTCTCCCCAGGAAGGAAAAATATTACAATCGAGTGTGGAAGAGTTCTATGAAATATTCTTAAAACGCGTAGCGGACGGACGTGGAATGACGAGAGATCAGGCGCACGAAATTGCACAGGGTCGGGTATGGACTGGTGAAAAAGCACTGGAAATTAAACTCGTAGATGCCATGGGAGGATTGGACGAAGCGCTCGCAACTGCAGCAAATTTGGCGGGACTGACCCAATACCGGGTGGCTGAATATCCAAAAATCAAAGATCAGTTCGAGCGAATTCTGGATGAGCTGCAAAATAAAGACCAGGCTTCTTTTACTCAAAATGCGGTACAGTCTGAACTGAAAAAAGTATTCCCCTATTTTGATTATGTGCAAGAAATTATGCAAACCAAAGGCGTACAGGCAAGACTGCCTTTCGTGATTGAGCCGATGTAAATTAAAAAATGCAGTTAGCCAGTTAGCTGGTTGGCCAGTTGGCCGTCTTTTACTTAAAAGAGGGCCAATTAGTTTAAAGCCAACGACCCAATCATCTGAAATGTGTGATCCTAATGCACGAAGACCCAAAGCGATCGTTTTGGGTCTTCGTGCATCAGGAATGTTCTAAAAAAGTAGCGTCAGCACTTTATCATAAACTCTATTATCTATACTTTAGAATCTGTTTTCAAAACAAAAGTAACCTGGAGGAAAATAAGGAGTACCCGCTTTTGTTTTTCGTTGATAATTTCTAAATTCAACTCCTTGAAAATTTCTTTCCATTCGCGGAGCGATCGATTCTGATAGGTCATTTTTGAATGCCCAAAATTTACCAAAGTGTCCATGGCAAAAGTGGCATATTTTTGCCATGAGTTTTTATAAACATCCTCGATAATAACCACCTGTTTTGCTACGCGAGATGCTTCCTTTAAGACCGCTACCGGATCGGTAGTATGGTGGAGCACCGTGAGCAATAAAGCGTTATCAAAATGACGATTTGGAAAAGGTAATATTTGGCCATCATAAACAGTCACTGGTATTTTCGGAAGGATAGAAAGATCGGTCACGTCTACTGCGGTTGTCTCAATGCCCGCTTGTTGTAGTTCTAAGGCTACCAATCCATTTCCCGCGCCAATGTCCACCGCATTACTTCCTGCAGGTACCCAGGGAAGAAAACGACTTACTTTTTCTTTTACCCAAAAGCGACTAAGCGTCTGAATATATCGTTGCCGTAACCAGGCATTATTCTTTATTAATGTTAAAATCATAGCAATCGCAAGGTAGAAGAAATTTACGATTTTTGTCGTTGAAAAATCTTCTTTTTTGGAAGGTTTACCACTTTACAAAACGAACTGGTAGCCGTACCGCACCTTTGGTTATCATTCCAATATAAACCCCTGGCGATAAATTTTCTACGTTAATTTTTTGTGTGCTAAAAGGCATATCCGGATTAAATGTCCATTGCTGAACTTCTTGTCCAGTGAAATTAAAAATAGAGAAATTAACGAGTTGAGCGGAATTCAAATCAGGCAAATACAGATCCAGAGAAATTTGGTCTTGAACTGGATTTGGATAAATAATCAACCCTGGATGATTGCCCGCAACCTTAATAGTGATCGTAGGACTAAATTCAAAATTGCCATCAAGGTCCAGCTGCTTTAGTCGGTAATAGTAACGAGCACCGGCCGTAATTTTTGCGTCTGTGAATTTGTAATTCGCACCATTTGTAGTTATGGCGTCTACCCATCCGATGGTTTTAAATTCCCGATCTCGGTCTACTTGCTTTCGCTGAATTTCAAAACCGGCATTGTTGATTTCGGCTGCCGTTACCCATCGTAGTAGATTAATTTTATTACGGTGCTCGCCGTCAAAAACAGTTAATTCAACGGGGACAATACCTGTTTTTAGCGTAAAACTGAAAACGGTAGAAGTGGTTTGGCCACATTCATTAACGGAAATAGTCCGCCAAAAATATTCGGTATTGTCAGCCAGAGGCATTGCAGTATATTGGTTGGTGGTGAGTCCGGTAGAATCTTGTACAATATTCGTAAAACCAGCATCAGTCGCGATTTCTACATTATATGTATCTGTATCGGAATCTGGTGTCCAGACAAAGTCAGGTGTTTCGTCCACCGTTGTTGCATTATCTGCAGGTACTAATAAAGGTGTTGCTACTGGAACCATATTTACTATAATTGCACCTGAGATTTTACTGGTCGGTGACCCATTGACTGGAATAGATTTAATGGTGAAATACGTATTGTTTGTCAGAGATCCGGTACTGCTGATGTTCACATTGACTATGGTTGCAGTTGCAGTGGTTGTAATTGTACTGCTCAAAGAAGGGTCTAAATCTTCGACTATATAATTTACGGTACTGGAAAATTCGTACATATCATTTTTATTAAAAATGAAATCAACGGAGGAGGTGCCTGCACAGATGGTCTGTATTCCCGAAGTGGTGGTGGTGGTTAAATAATGGTGAGGCAGGTTGGGGGTCAATACAAAAAGACCTCCCGTTTGAACACCGTTATCTACATCGTTTAAGCCACTTAATAAAATACTGCCACTTGGTAAATAAGGAAATACTCCCCAGGCACCGCCTGAACCTCTAGTATCTTGAGAAGGTAAAATATCAAAAAAACCTGCTTCTGAAATCGTCGAGATTCCGTTATCCAGATCGCTGATGTCCAGAATTCTTAGTCCTGCTTCGTAATTTGCCTGGTAAAGGTAAGGCCCTTTAACAAACATATTGTGGTCAACAGTAGAAATACTGTGCTCATAGTAATCATTGGTTAAAGGAACTGGATTGTCCAGATCGGAAATATCAAAAAAGTAAGTTCTAACATTGTGATTACTTTGTATTTCATCCAGCTCATCATCCAGCATCAGGTATTTATGATCATCGCTAATCCATCCTTGATGGGTATAACCTTCACCATTATACGTCTGTGCAGATATTCCAATAATATCGTTCTTATCGGTCATGTCAATTATACTATAAATAGTTTCGTTGAAGCCAATGCAGATTTCTTGTCCGATATATGCCACATCCGGTCCTCGATATTTTATACAGATCATATCGTGAGAATATCCGTCGGCATTATAACATTGTTCCTGTGTCGGCATTTCCGGATCGGTCAGATCAAAAGCGGTTACGCCACCAGAGCAGTAGGCCCGTTGTCCCACTGCATATAAAAATTTGGAAGCCGAATCTAAATTGGTCACCATATTATGCGAATGTCCATTGATCCCGAAATCAACATGACTGGTTTCGGTAAAAGTTATTGGAAGCGAAGAAGCGGGGCCCGAAGCAGCGGCATCCAATTGGCTTAGGTCAAAAACCTGAATTCCGTGTCCATTAATCCTGTCAGCACCAATGTAAGCATAGCCATTTTTTGTCCGTATGTCACGCCAGGGAGAAGAAGTACTATTTCCATGGCTGGCTAGATTTCCAATGACTACCGGAGCCGTCGGTACTGTAACATCAACAAATGCGACGCCATTAGTCAGTCCCATCAACGCAAATTCTCGTCCGGCTGGACTATGATAACCCCAAACATCATTACCAGTAGCACCACCTAATGTTAGTAGGTTTACTCTGGAAGCCAGCGCAACTTTGTCGCATGGATATCCATCGGATAAACCTCCCACGCAGGGGGATTGTTGAGCGGTAAGCGAAAAAGAAAGAATACATGCTAATACTAGCAGCGTAGAGAATCTATTAAATTTAATCATCTTTTATTGATCCTTAATTGTGTGTAATACATAAAGTAATTGAAAGAGGAAAAGGTGTCATTCAGATGGTCGAGGGTTCTACAAAATACGATTTTTTATAATACTTTAAAAGGTCTAAGCTTGATTTTAGCCATTGGCTTCCTATATACGCGAATCTTAAAAAAAATTATTAACAGTTGAGTTAATTTAATGACGGTAATAAAACAACTAATCACTCCCCGTTTTATGGGAGTTAATAGCCAACAGGAAAGTTTGGCTAAAGTCGAGCTTAAAAATAAAAAAGTAATTTTATCACTGATCTGTCGAAAGGGGAACTACTAATTCTGCGCTATTTTCACTAACCCGATTAACTTGATTAGAGACGGGGTAAGCAGCTAATAAATCATCCTCAGGAGGTTGAATAAGTTGCAGTGCTTCCTCGACGGGGATGTTAATATTCAACCACTTTTGTTCATCTTCGGGTAGTAGTATAGCGGGCATTCGATTGTGAATCGGTGCCATAAATTTGTTTGGGTCCTGCGTAATGATGGAAAAGGAATACACCAGAGCACCGTTTTCTGGATTTTTCCATTTTTCCCAGATTCCGGCCATCGCAAAAACTGCATTATTTTTGAGGTGAATATAATAAGGCTGTTTGCGGTTATCTATTTTTTTCCATTCGTAAAAACCATCCACCAATACTAGGCAACGTCTGCGTTTGACAGCATTGCGAAAAGAAGGTTTTTCCGTAATCGTTTCAATCCGGGAATTGATCATGCGGCTGCCTATTTTAGTATCTTTTGCCCAAAAGGGAATAAGTCCCCATTTGAATAACTGTATTTGATCTGGATTTTCGCTGGTAATCACTGGGTGTAATTGCGTCGGTGCCACATTGTAGTTTACAATATTTTGTTCTTCGTCCATTGGACTAAATTTTGCTCGAAAACGTTTTTCAAGTTCTGCTTTGGATTTGGATAGGGTAGCACGTCCGCACATATTAGAGATTTGAACTTTGATTGATGAAGAACAACAAAGTAAACAAAAAAAGCAACAAAACGTGATTAAAGGTTTGTTGCTTTTTTGTAGAAATAAAAAATTTTATTGAATAAATCAAGTTATTTACTCACAGAGGTAATAACGGATCATCCCTTTTATTTTTGTATCCTCTCGACAAGGTTTCGGAGCAAAATCAAAAAACAGGTTTTTATTTTTAGAATCATGTTTTAATCCTTCGATCAGGTCTTTGTGAAAGTTTCTACCGATTCGGGACAAACAAGCAGCTTTTAGAAAACATAAATCTGCACTAAAAGTAAACTGTTCTGCTTCCATCAAAACGGTAAGTGCCTGCTCGTATCGATTTTCTGTCAGATGCCATTTGGCATAAGCTACCCAGATTTCACTACGATGAGCAGCAGTATAAGTGGCAATTTTAAATTGTTCGATTGAGAGCGCTGCCTGTTGATTGGCAGCGTAAGCCTGGGCCAGACCAAAATGATACTCTTCTACATCGGTTTGTAGATTGATGGCTGTTTTAAAATGATAAATGGCTTCACGGTATCGATTTTCAGCAGCATAGCATTCTCCCAAATGGAAATAGATATCCGAGTTGTACGAATCCATTCGTTTTGCCCGATAAAAATACGTACGTGCCTTATCGTATAAATGAATTTTTTGGTGACAAATTGCCATTTTAAATAACATTTCTTCGTCGAGGTCAAAGTGTCGGCGCGCATTTTCAATGCAGTTAATCGCCAGAAAATATTTTTGTTCCTGAATCGCAGTTTCTACGTAATCCAAATAGGCGGGCAGAAATAATTCGTCAATGATGAACGTATATTCAAATGCATCCATCGCTTCGCTGTATTGGTACTTATTGTAATATGAATGTCCCAGATTAAACCAGGCCAGGTGTTGATAAGCATCTTTTTCTAGCAGTTTGTGGTGAAATGCCAGGCAGTCGTCGTATTCCTGACTCATTTCCATCGCTAACCAAATTTGTTTAAGGGCCAGTTCGTTGTCAGTAACAATCTCAAGTGCACATTTCAGCGCCTGGTACATTGCAAAGTAGTCTTTTTGTACGCGGAACATTTCTGCTTCCAGTACAAAAATATGGGATTTTTTTTCCTTACTCAGGGTGTATTCATTTCTGAGATTGTCAAGCGTTTCCTGAACTCTGGTAAAGTCAAAAAGAGCAATATAAGCCTTTACTCTCAGGAGGTTGGTTTCGACGATAGACTTACCATGCCATTCGGCCCGATCAAGAGATTCGAGTGCTAATTCAGCATTTCTATCACTCAATAAAAGCATCGCTTTTTTGGTATGTAATGAAGTGGATTTTTTATGGAGAAGTAATGCTTTGCTGGTTATTTCTAACGCCTTCTTTACGGATACCTCTTCTTCAAAATACTGAATAACCCTCAAGTAAGGCTGCTCAGCCATTGAGATAGGGTCTGCGTCGGGAGATTCATTTTCAAATTGTGAAATCCAATCCTGTAAATGCGGTTCTTTACCGGGGTAAAGCTGGTTCATAGTGGTTCTGTTTAGCGTGTCAGAAAATAGTGTCTAAGTCTGGTAAGTACGGATCAATGATTATGTTAATGCATTAGTCATTGCAAGATTGTGCCTTATGGAATAAAAATATAAAAATATGTTTTTAATTCAAAAAATACACTAGTTTGAATAATTTACTTACAGTAAATTATAAGGCGGTAAGATTGGATGGTTAAGGTGTAAGATTGGTTGAGAAAACGGAAACTTAAGGTAAAAGATTTCGCTCAAGTGCAATAATTAAAACGGAATAAAACACCTAAGGTTACAATTTTTTACAGCAATTTTGCTAATTGTTTTGGAAATTAAAACGCGTAAATTTTAGCGAAATAAAATGCGTAAAATAATTGTTAAATAATTTGAATTACTGTGGAACGATATTTCCGCAAAGTTTCCTTTTTCGGTGAATTCGGAAAACCACACCACCTATTATAGCGAGTTTTTGCGAATCAGAAAGATCGGTTAATTCTCGACGAATATCATCTAGTGATTTGGTTTGTTTTTTGGAGGCAGAGTAGGAGGCAGTTCTTGAAACAAATGTGTTCATAATTGTTCAATTTATGGATTATAAAATGGGAGTTGTTCAGTAATGAGCACCGCAAATTAACTGATTAACTTAATAGTCTGTTGTGGAAAGTGGAGGAGAAAAAATTGTAAGATTTTCGTCGGGTATTTAATCTATGAAAGAATTTTTACCAGGACGGATTTGTTTCGTGCTACTAAGATACAAAAATATATGTTAAATCAAAATAATATGGAATAAAAATATATGTTTTTATATTAAAAAAGGTTTTTCACTAATTATTTCAAGACTTCTCTTTATCCTTATTCAAATTCAAATCCCGATTCACCGCCACACTCGCGTTCAATTCGAAACCGATCAAAAGCATTAAGACATTCAACTGAATCCACAACATGATGATAATGATCGTCCCGATGGAGCCATATAATTTATTGAAAACGCCAAAGTTATTTACATAAAAACTAAAAATAATTGTTGACAAGATTGACCCAACCGTGGCTACAGTTGTTCCTACCGAAAATACCTTAATCCGGGCGATAGTCGGAATACCGTATCGATACACCATAGAGGTTCCGAAATAAATCAAGGCCATAACAATGAAATAACGCAAAACATTCAGCAAAGCTTTTTCCATGCCAGGTGTTTCTACATTTTGTACAATCAGCGCAACCATTTGATTTCCCAAAATAATCAATAGGACCGAAGCAAAAATCATGGCTGATAGCAATAACAACAAGCCTATCGCAACCAGCCGTCGCTTAAAAAGGGAACGTCGTTTGAAAGTAAGATGATATGATTTTTCGAATCCACGCATCATACTCATCATTCCGTTAGACGCAAAAAAGAGGGCCAGGAAAAAACCAAAAGATAACAATCCTGCCCGTGGCTGTGAGACAATATCCCGTAAAAGCGTCATTACTTCTACTTTTCCAATTACATTGGGTAGAATGGTATTTATCTGTAAAATAAGGGTTTCTACAAAATCAATATTACCATCAGCTTCGTAGATAAAAGTAGTTTCCATCGGTAATACCTTGATCAAATATTTATTGAAAATAATAGGTAGCAATAAAGGAATTAATGTGAAAAAAGCAATGATGGTAGGAAATAGCGATAGAAAGAAGCTGAAGGAAATAGAATTTGCCCGAGTAATCAGCCGATCCTTCTTTAGTTCTTCGTAAACAAAATTGAGGACATCATAAATAGACTGTTGCTGAAAACCGGGGAGGGATCGGGCTTTGGCCCAAGTAAACAACCGTCCCAACCAGGGATGACCCAACAAGCGCTTTTTGAGCTTATTTATCGACGGTAATTTCATAACTCCACTTAAATAGTCTTTAATTTAATGAATATTTATTTATCCTCTTTGTTTGTAAAAAAAGGTCTCAGCGGTCCGAGTAAATATTCTGGTGCAGAAATGCTTTTTTTCGTAGCGCTGTCTATAAAGCACAATTTTACAGAACCAGCATTCAGTAATTTGTTTTTTTGATTAAAAACCGCTGTATAAAAGGTAACGTGCCGACCGGGTAACCGCCGCAAAGTCGTTTCCATCCGTAATAAGTCATCGTAAAATGCTGGGCGAACATACCGAATATTCAACGACATGACGGGCATCATAATATGGTGTTTTACCTCCAGGTCCCGGTAGCTAATCCCCAGTGAGCGCATCGCTTCCGCTCTGGCTACCTCATAATACTGACCATAATGGCCATAATATAAATATCCCATTTGATCGGTTTCTGCATAGCGAACACGAACGGAGAATTGATGTTGATACATGGTTGTTACGAATTAAGGACAAAAAAACATACGACTCAATCTGTTTAGGAATGGCGATTAAATAGATTGAGATAAAAGATGAAGCATAGTGTCTTAATTTATTTTATCATGAATGTCCAGTTACGAATATATTTGACCATCTCTGTGACGATCCCTGATTCTTGCTGACTGGTCTGAAAAATCAATATTCAGCATTCATTAGTCCCTCTCAATTGGACAAGTCATACAATGAGATCCACCGCGGCCGCGCGATAATTCAGCGCTGGGCAAACTAATAATCGTATTCTTGACTTTAGCCGGATCGATTGTTTTATCCTCGACTCCTTTTAAGAAATCGTAAGCGTGAATAATCTTAAAACCCGCTGCTTTTAGCGCAATTTCTGTTTTAGGATTACGGTCGTAAGTAAGCGCTACACCTGGTTTGATGGCTACCATATTACAGCCATCCGTCCATTGTTCCCGATCCTGAAAAGGTGATTCTCCGTTTCCGACGGTGATAAATTCCATGTTAGGGTTTATTTCTCCGTGGAAAAAATCTTTTACCGATAGATAGACAGATTGTTTACCCGTATGATGATAAACGGTCACATTTGAACCCAAACCATCCATAATAATCGGTTTAAAAGCGACGATATGGTTTTTGCTGATTTGCGTAAAAATAGTATCAATATGCATATAAGACCGATCTACAGGAATATTAATTTGTACTACATTCTTAATGACCTTTTTCTCAAATAGAACTTTTTTTAACGATTCAATCGCGTGCGCGTTGGTCCGTTCGCTACAACCGATGAGCAGATAATCTTTATTAACAATCATTACATCGCCTCCTTCGATAGAAACGGTTTCTCCTCTCTTGGAGGGTGGAAAATCATCGACCGTATTGAGATTGATCACTTTACCTTCGATTCGAATCTCACGAAACATCGGATGTGCCCAACAAACAAAACGGGTAATAAAATTTTCGCGGTGACGCGCTGCTTTTTTAGCTTTGGTAATAATTACATGATCGTTGACCGTAACGGCAATATCGCGGGTAAAAATAAAATTGGGGATGGGATCAAAAATGATGTGGTCATCCTTTTCATGATATCCTGTGACAAGTACGGTTGCTAGATCTTCGTCTGATAATCCATGAAAAAGTGTTTGATAAGAAGCCGGTAATTCTTCGTAATCTATGACCATATCTATCATTTCGGCCTTCGCTCCTTTGCTGGCTTTTAAAGCTTCAACTAGCAAATCCTGAATTTCCAGAACATTTTCTTTACCCATAAATGCTTTCAGGATTTGGGTAAAAATTTCATGTTCTTTCTGCATGGTAGGCAAGTGAACAATGTCGTCAAAGAGTAACTCTTCGGCGTCTTTTGGCGAAATTCGGGCGATTCCCGCGTCGGGGCGGTGGACCATTACTCTTTTAAGAATTCCGATTTCGGAGGATACGTTTATTTTTTGGTTAGAACTCATAAGCGCAAAGAAAGGTAATTTTGTGGTTTTGAGGTAATTTTTCTTATTTTGAGGGCAATTTTATTACGAAATCTATTAAAGAAAGTTTTGCGAACCAATGATCCACATAGATTGTTTTAACTTAAAACATCTTCAAAGTAAACCAAGAATATTACCACATGTTTGACCGAATTAAAAAACTATTTGTTGTTGAGGACAACGATCCATTGAAAAAGGCGCTAGAGCAAAAATCACAGGAAGAAGCCGAGGCAACGGCTCCTGCTGGTGATGGATTGGTACCCGATCGTCCTGCTAATAATACAGCCCCAACCCAAAATTCAACTCCCAAAGTGAAAACTTCCAGGCTAACGGGTGGCAAGGTGACCGATAAGTTTATGAACATTCTATTGGGAGCCATGGACAAGAGCAATCTGGATGGGTTTGATTATCTGGAATACAAGCAGTCCCTACAGTCCCTCCAGAATATGGATATGGACGAGTCTACTCGTTATCAGTCCGCTTTTGCGATGGCTAAAACCATGGGCGCTACGCCACAAAATTTGCTGGAAACAGCGAACCATTATCTGACTATTCTAAAAACAGAAGAACAGAAATTTGGACAGGCACTGGTCAACCAAAAGGAAAAGCAGATTGGAGACCGACGTCAGCGAATAGAGAAATTGGATCAGGCTGCAGAACAAAAGCGCAAACAGATTGAACAATTAACTAAAGAAATTGAAGCGCACGAACAGGAAAGTGCTCAGATAAAAGAACAAATAACGGATGCAACCGTCAAAGTAGAGAACACAAAAAATAATTTTGTGGTTACCTATCAGTTATTGACGGGGCAGATACAGGAAGATATCGTTAAGATGCAGACGTATTTGAAGTAGAAGTAGAAGCAGAAGTAGAAGCAGAAGCAGAAGCCTTGAAATAAATTTCAAGAGTAGATAACAGACATAAACAACTATGGAAAACGAACGGAAATTTATTTCTTTACTTTCAGATTATGGTTTTAAGGCAGTCTTTGCTGATGAAGGAAATTCTCTCTTTTTAAGAAAAGCGCTTCAGGCCTTAATACAAAGTGAAAGTCCAATAAAGGAAGTCCAGTTTTTACAAAATGAGTTTATTGGATTATCTGAAGATGGCAGATCAGGCGTTTATGACTTGATGTGTGAAGACGAGAAAGGTAGAACTTTTATAGTGGAAATGCAGCTAGGACATTACAAAAATTTTATTCAGCGATCCAAGTTTTATGCTTTTCATCGGTTTAATACGTTGGTTAGAAAAGGTAAATATAAGTTTGAGGATCTTACTCAGATTTACTGTATTGGATTTTTGGCCCACAGTATTTTTAGAAAATCAGCAGAATATTATCATTTTGGCCGATTGATGAATCAAAAAGGAGAAGAATTAGACAATCAAATTACCCATATCATTGTAGAAATTGATAAATTTGAAGAGAAGGAATCCGAAATTCACTCAGATTTAGAAAAACTCATTTATATCATGAAGAATTTAGAAAACATCAAAGGGTTAGATCAATTACCAAAATTCCTGACAGAAGACTGGATAGAGCAGGCCATGGAAAAGGTAGACGTAAGTCAAATGACCATCGACCAGAGAATGCATTATGAAATGATGATGGCTAAAAATGCCTCTATTATTGAAATGTTGAAAGAAGAAAAGAAACGAGCGGCAGAGGAAGTAACGGAGGAAGTTACCAGAGAAGTAACGGAAGAAGTTACCAGAGAGGTAACGGAAGAAGTTACCAGAGAAGTAACGGAAGAAGTTACCAGAGAAACCGCTAAAAAACTGGCTAAAAAAATGAAAGCAAAAGGAATGTCAAATACAGATATTCAGGAAATATCCGGACTAAGTGAAGAAGAGATTAGAAATCTATAAATATTTTTATTATCCGTTAGACCAATAGAAAATAAGTCTACTACCGCTCAAGACAATTATGTTTAGACAAGCTCTTGAGCGAAACTGCCTCAAATGGCTTTTTTTATGTTATTTTTGCAAAAAAGAAATTACTAATATATATGGCAGAGCCAAAACCAAAATCATTCTGGAAAAGACCTGAAGGGGTCACTGGTGCAATCTTTTTAGGAGCAGCTGCTGTCGGAACCGTCGCATTGGTCACCACTTTTATTGGTCCCATCCTGGGAGCGCTAAGTTCTGTTTTAGGAATGGTCGTCTCCTTAACCGTTTTAGGAATCATCATTTTTATGGCATTGGATCCAAAGACCAGAGCCGTAACCGGATACATGTATAAGAGCGTGATGCGCTGGATCACCGGGCTATTTGTTCAGATTGATCCGATCGGTATTCTTAAATCTTACGTCGACGACCTTCAGGACAATCTGCGCAAGATGAGTCGCCAGATCAGTCAGCTAAGAGGAGAGATGCACAAAATGCAGGAGATGATTCACAATAATAAACGAATGATCGAAAGCAATCTTAACCTCGCCAGTAAAGCAAGGGACAAAGACAAAAAGAATATCATGATCCTGAAGTCTCGAAAAGCAGCCAGGGCCAAGGAATCCAACATGCGACTGGAGGATTTATACAAAAAAATGGAAGTCCTCTATCGGGTACTGAATAAAATGTACGAAAATTCTGAAATCCTGATGGAGGATATCAAGGATCAAGTTCAAATGAAAGAACAAGAGCGGATCGCAATTCACGCAAGTCATTCCGCCATGAAATCTGCCATGAATATTATTCAGGGAGATCAGGATAAACGATATATGTTTGATACTGCTCTCGAAGCCATCGCAGACGATGTGAGCCTCAAGGTTGGGGAGATGGAACGTTTCATGGATATGTCTTCCAATTTTATGCAATCTGTGGATTTAAAAAATGGGGTATTTGAAGAGGAAGGCCTTAAGATGTTGGAAAAGTGGGAGAACGAAGGAACTTCTCTTATCCTTGGTTCTGAAAAAGATTCTTTGATTCTGGAATCTGAGGATGGAGAAATGCTGGACCTTAATGAGCCCATCGCCCGTCCGCAACGAGCAGAAAATGATGCCAATCAATACGATAGCTTTTTTGATTAAAATCTATTTTTAAACCATAAATCAACGCTATTCAAGATAGATCTTCATAACAAATTAAACGATTCAATGACTTGCTTGTCCTCCTCGGAAGGTAGGCTCATAATTTCAAAATTTCAATAACTAAAAATGGCTCGACGATTAACTACCTTTTCAAAATTTCTAATAACCCTCCTGATTATTGGTGTCATCGCTTTTATCGGTAATTATTTTCTTAATAATACCGACCTGGGCGAGGGAATAAAGAATAAGGCTGGCGTAGAAAATACTGGCAATGGAAGTTCCAGCGCCAATTCAGGCAGCAATTCCAGTAACGCAAACACCAGTCCCGGTGACACCAACAGCGGGAGTACCGATGATGTAATTCGGGTTGGCGTAGTAACCTGGGGTGGATACGCCGGAGGACAATATTTTAACGAAGGTTTTGAGGCTTCCAAAAATTCTCGCTTCTACAAAGATTATGGTTTTCAGGTAGAGTTCGTTGTCCTGGATGATTTTGAGGCAAGTCGTAACGCATTCCGAGCTGGTGAAGTAGATTTACTGTGGGCAACGATTGATGCTTTCCCAACGGAAGTAGGCGCCCTTTCTGCAGTAGATCCGGTTATTGTTTTTCAGGCCGACTGGTCCCGTGGTGGAGACGCTATTATTGCACGTCGTGGTATCACCCGGGTTGCTGACTTGAAAGGAAAAACCATCGCAGTGGCAGAATTGACACCTTCTCACTCGTTCCTGATTTGGTTATTGGAAGCAGGTGGATTGTCCATCAAAGATGTAACCATTAAGCCCCAGGCTTCGGCGATAGATGCTGCGGAAGTATTTAAGAGTGGTAACGTAGATGCTGCGGTAGTTTGGAGTCCTGATGATATTTTAGCTACCAAGGCAGTCGCTGGTTCCAGAATTTTGGAAAGTACCCGTAGTGCCGCTTATATTATTGCGGATGTCTTTATGGCTAAACGTGGATGGGCGGATGAAAACAGCGATCGACTACAAAAATTGTATGAAGGATGGATGCGTGGTGCGGCTGAAATTAATAGCAATTCCAGTAGCCGTAAAAAAGCAGCAGAGATTTTATCTCGGGAATTCACCGAGCGGGGTACTGCTCTGAATCCGGCAGAAGCAGCAGAAATGATCGGTAATGTACGCTTGGTAACACATGGCGACAACAAGAATTTTTTCAAACTAAATAACGACTATCAAGGGGTGAACGGAAATACACTTTACTCTAATATGGGAAACAGATATTCAGATCTTGGTTTTATCGACGGACGGGTTCCTGCCTGGAGACAAATTGCTTATCCTAAATTAGTAATGAATACCAACTTAACCAGCCCTGCTGATTTTCCAGAGAAATCTAAAACTTACACCAAAGCAACCAAGGCGGACGAAAAGAAAGAGGCATTGGCTACCAAGGAATTAAGTATCAGTTTTCGTACGGCTGAATTTGAATTGGATGAAAACGCCAAGTATATTATTGATAAGGAATTTGTGGAAATTGCCAAGGTCTTTAACTCTCGTATCCGAATTGAAGGAAATACAGACAACACTGGTAATGCAGCAAGTAACCAGAGATTGTCTGAAAAACGGGCGCAGGCGGTGGCCAATTACCTGATCGAAACCCATGGAATGGATCGTAATCGTTTTATTGTGATCGGAAATGGAATGACGCAGCCGATTGCCGATAATAGCACAGAAGCGGGTAGAGCAAAAAATCGCCGGACTGATTTTGAGCTGTTAACTGATTAAAATTTGTAATAAATGATGAACCACCGAATCGTTGAGTATTTTAACTAATATTCAACGATTCAACATTCTTAAGCGGTTCTCTTACCCCTTATCCAATCCTTAATGAATCTTTTTAAACTACGTGGAACGCTTACTCGCTCGCAGAATCTAATTCTGGGAGTCATCGGGTTTTTAATCTTTATTACAATTTGGTGGTTGGCAGCTGAATCTTTTTCAACACAAAAACCAATCATCGAAGGTTTTAACAACCGATTGCCTTCTTCTCTTAATCTGGATGCAGATGGTCCGCAGATTAATCAGGACAGCTTGGCGCGTGCACTTGCCTATCAGGATAGTCTGGCTTTTGCCAATGCCACTAAATTTGAAAAAGTATATCCTGTTTTGCCTCCGCCACCAGCGGTTGTGAAATCGTATCCGGAATTGTTCACAAAAGATAATCTGCCTGCAGAAATGTTGCGCTCTATCTGGCTCAATATCCAGGGATACTTTTGGGCGATTTCGATTTCATTGGTGTTTGGTTTTATCATCGGATTGTATCCACTTTTCCGGGGCTTGTTTAGTAAGCAAACCAACGCACTGCGTTATCTGCCGTTGACTGCACTGACGGGCGTTTTTATATTGTGGTTTGGAATCGGGGATGAAATGAAAATTGCTTTCCTGGCTTTCGGTATTATCGTTTACTTACTGCCCGTGGTTGTACAGCGAATCGACGAAGTAACGGATGTTTATTTAAAAACAGTTTTTACGCTGGGCGCCACTGACTGGCAAACGATCCGGTCGGTTTATATTCCAGCGGTCATGTCCAAATTAATGGACGATATCAGAGTACTTACCGCTATCTCCTGGACTTACATTATTATCGCCGAATTACTAAATCGAGCGGGAGGAATTGGTTCTTTAATTTTTATTAAAGCCCGGCAAGGCCAACTGGAAAAGGTATTCGCCATCCTGTTTATAATCATTCTGATTGGATTTCTACAGGACAAAATCTTCGTGTTTATCGACCGTCGCTTGTTTCCACATAAATATGTCAAAAGCACTACCGCTGGTTATAAAGAAAGCCAGTTTGGTGTTTTCGCTGTACTGGGTATTACGTTGTTAGGACTGATATTGAGCGCACTGTTTTCAGGACTTGGTACTACCTTTTGGTGGGTTGTCGGACTGATTGTAATGGCCGGATTGCTCTTTATTGGCTTGGGTGAATTTAAAATATTAACCGCTAATAAATCAGAAGCGTGAATTTTTTTAATACGCTGCAGTCTTTTTTGAGTTTTTTAAATACTTAAAAGGTCGATCGCTAGGCACAACGTTTAAACAATAAAAAAATGGTAAAATTTCCCGATACAGATTTAGACAATATTGTAGAACTACGCGGTATCGACCAATCTTACGATGGTGGTAAAAGTTATATCATCAAGGATTTGGATTTTTTGGTTGAAAACAAACCTGGTAAAGGTCAATTCGTTTGTATTCTTGGCATGTCGGGTAGTGGTAAGTCTACTTTACTGCGCTACATTGCCGGGTTGCAGGAGCCCACTGCTGCTGATACATTATTGGTCAATCAAAAACCAATCAGTAAAGATAACCGGGTAAGTATGGTTTTTCAACAATACTCTTCCCTGCCTTGGATGTCTGTGTTAGACAATGTTGGTTTGGCATTGAAGTTTAAAGGAATGGACAAGAAAGAGCGCGACGAAAAAGCGATGGAAATGATTGAGATTATGGGGCTCGCTGGTCACGAACATAAGTACGCGCAGTATCCGACACTCTCCGGTGGACAGTTACAGCGGGTCGCGATTGGACGTAGTTTGTTGGCCAATTCCAATATTCTTTTGATGGACGAACCCTTTGGTGCTCTGGATGTAAAGACCCGATTACAGATGCAGGATTTGTTACTGGATATTTTCGAAAGATTACAACCAACCATTATTTTTGTAACCCATGATATCTCTGAGGCTGTTTATTTAGCAGATGATATTTATATTTTAAAATCCGCTCCTTCCCATTTTGCTGAGCATATTCACGTAAATCTGCCTGCACACCGGGACCGAAGTACAAAACGCGATCCGCGTTTTATTGAACTGGTTCAAGCAGTAGAAGATATGATGGTGGCGGTAGAAGACTATTAGATATTCTAGATGGAAATAAAAATAGCCACGGAATCCGGAAAGAGGTAGCGCTGTTTTTTAACGTTTGTCTGAAATTATTTTACATAATATTTTTTTCTAAACGCTTTTTTCTGTTGCAAATATTCTTCGTGATCCTTGGCTCTGAACCAATATTCTTTAAAGACCGCTGCGGCTTTTGCTTTCTCATTAGTCAGCGCATCCACTGCTTGCGGTAAAATTTCATTTCCTTTATTTTTACTTCCTGCAGAATAAGGATAAGACTTACCTTCCGTGGCATCTTCGGGACTTTCTTTATATTTTTTTCCACTTGGATGATTGGCATACCGACGGGCTCTTGTAAATCCCATCTGTAAGTACTTACGTGCCATGTCAGCGCCGACAAAATCCTCCTCCTGAAGGTATTTTTTAAAAAGAGAAAATATGTTGCTAGCAGACTTTTTTGCTATCTCCACATTTTTAAATCGCCAGTGTGGCAAAATTTCAGACTTGTAAGGTTGCACCAGTAAAACGCCCTGTTCGCCGCGTCCAATTCGGTATAACTCGGGATTTTTACGAAAATCAGTTTTGTCGAAATCTAGATCGTAGGGGAAGGAATTTTTAGACATGAGCTGTAATTTATTGGAAAACAACAGACAAGCGTTCATGTTCATTGTACGATGATTTGAATACAAGGTGCTGTTTTTAAAATCAAACGCTGAACTTTCCTATCTTCCCATCACCAACAACAAAAATTCCTCCGCTGTCAATCGCGCCAGACAAGTTAATCCCGTTCGTAAATCTGTCATGGTACGTTTAATATCAAAAACACGAAGTACTTTTAATGCACTGGCTTTGTTCAATCGATGGCCATCTGCATCGGTCAAAAATGTCAATATCGGTATTGGATTCTGGTGAGATTGATAAAATAAAGTATAGCCAATCTCTTCGCTTAAAAGCCTGGACAAACCATATCCGGATGCCTGAATCTGCTGCTGCTCCTCATGTATTTCTGACGTTAAATCCAGTTGATCAAATAAAGATTTATAGAGATTTAATAGAAACGTAATTTCTTCCTTTCCTTGTTGATTTATGCAGGATTTGAATTGTAGCTTAACCGTTTCTGCGGTACCTTTTAAAAACGGATCTATTGATTCTTTTAGCCAAAATACCTGTAACCACGCTGATAGGAAATCGGTATCAGTACTATCAAATTTAGTGGTGCCGTACCGATAGTTTTCGGTGATTTCTGCCAGGGTTTCCTGATCAAATAATTGATCTTCCAACGAGATCGCTTCGTTGCTAACGGGTAAAATAGCCAACTTAAAGCGGAAAGCCTGGCGCTGATTTTGAATATAATGACCACTACCATAGCCAAGGCTCAAACTGGTCAATTCTTCTTTTAACGCAATCAAATTGTTTTTGAAATTATAGTATTGCCAGTTTAACTGCTCTTCGGTTTGCAAACCGGTGACCATGATCGGTTGATCCTTTTCTGGTTCCGATTCTTCCATCTGATAGATTTTCCTTTCGAGTTGTTCTAACTGTTCAAGTTGTCTTCTAAAAAAACTTTTTCCCCGGACTGCTGTGGGCAAGGCTGGAAGCTTGTTTTTAGAAGACATTGATGCAAAACGCAGTTGCTGAATATTCGGAACTAACTGGTTACTTTTTTCGTCAATATCAATACTAAAAAGAATCGGTAAATCTTCCTGTGTTGCAATTAATTGCTCTGCCGACAACATGGTTAGATCCCGTTCGATTTGTCTTTTTAAAGCACGTCCACCCATCTTTTCGTCAAAACCTCTACGGGCCACCCACGCGAGTGCTTCCTGTGAAATATCGAGAATGGTGGTTCTGCGTACGAAGCCATCTCTACTCAATAACTCTTTTATTTGTAAACGGGCAATATTTAAAATATGATCAAAAGAAAGTGATTTGAAGATCACCACTTGATCAATTCTATTAATAAACTCCGGGCGGAATCTTTTTCTTAATGCACTTTGATAAATAGCGTGATTATTACCATTCGTTTTTTCAAAACCCAATTGGCTGGAAATCTCGCGGGCACCGACGTTGGAAGTCATAATGACGATTATATTGGTAAAGTCCACCGTCTTTCCCAGACTATCTGTCAACCGCCCGTCGTCCAATACCTGCAACAGTAAATCGTGGACACTGTGGTGCGCTTTTTCAATTTCATCTAACAATAATATCCCAAAAGGAGTGTGGCGCACTTTACCCGTCAGTTGTCCCTCTGGTTGATAGTAGGTTCCGATAAGTCGATCTACTGCGTCGTAATTGATATACTCGTTCATATCAAAACGCAGCAAACTATCTTCACTGCCTGTTAAATATTTGGCAAGTACTTTTGCTGCCTGGGTTTTTCCTACACCCGTCGGCCCGATCAGCATAAAAGAACTAAGTGGACGGCGAGGGTTAGTTAGTCTTGCTTTGATTTGGTGAATCGTGTCGGCCAAAGCTTTCACCGCATCTGGTTGGCCGACGAGTTCTTGCCCGATAAAATTTTCTATTTCATTCGGTTTGAGTGTTAATGATTCGTCAAAAATCTGTTGATTTAAACCACTGAATTGTTCAAAATTTTTCCGAACCTCTGGTAGGTCAATAAACTGGTTGCGGTAGCGAGTCGCAAGTTGATTCATGATACGCATCACACTACCCGGTAATGCTTTTTGCTGCATAAAATTTCGCTGTAGCGTAAAAAGCTGATCAATTGCCTGAATAGAAAATTGACAATGATTTTTATCTTCCAGATCACAACGTTGTTCGATCACTGCTTTTACGGCTGTTTTATAATCAAACTCTGGTAATCGGATAACTTGAAACAAATTAGCAAACCGTTGGTTTTTTTCCTGAACGATCTGCCATTCTTCGGGCGTGGCCAGAATGATCACGCCGATCATTCGTTTTTCTAAGTAGGGGAGTAAAACATTGTTGAGTGTAAATTTATTCTGCGCGCTTTGTCCAATTCGCAACATCGCAATCGGATTATCAAATAATAAATGATCCGTGGTGGTTAGTTTTATACTGACTTTTTTTAAACGCAATCGAGCGTATTCAATAATGGCTTCGAATCTTTTTTGCCACCAACCTACGATACTCATTCCCGTAATAATCCGGTTGGGATTGATCTGCCAAAGTGTCTGTGTAGAATCTTTTGGATCAAGCTCGGTCTCTAGATAACGGAATAAGACTTCGTTGATGAGCGTATTTTTACCAACACCTCTTTTTCCAATAATTACCAATGGGGTACGATTGCCCCGAAAAATCTGATGAACTAATTGATCCACGGTCTGATCGCGCTGGTAGGCACGGCTTAATTCGCTCGGATACCGTTCGTTTAAATTTTCGCCAACTACGTTTATTTCTTTTTGCCCATCAAAACTGCTGTTTGGGACTATACTCGAAAATAGAGAACTTAAATCCGCTTGTTCAAACGAAAACTTTTGAGAAGCAACGGCTAAATTCATTTCCAAAGGATGGATAAAACTACCTTTAGGGGTAGTAAAAATAGAGATATCAAATATTTCTCTACTGTCGAGGGACTTTTTATACGTTCTTATCAGATAGGCAATCGTGTCCGTTACTTGCGTTTCTATCGCCACGCCATGGGTGGCAATAAACTGATATTGATCAAAAGCAGGTAAGCATACAAAGGTCATTCCCTGAAGCTGATAACTGACGTAATAAAAATTTCCTTCGAGACTGGCCCGACCTACGGGAATACGTAAATGAAGAAGTTGTCCTTCCGCTTTGGGATTAAAAATCATCCAAAGTAGTGCATCTCCGCTGGTTCGGTCAAACTTGAAATATTTTAAGTTCTCCTTAATTCGTTTTTTTATCATGCTCAACCCTTCGTCAAACCGTTCCGCGACTACTTCTGGATAACCATAAAAAAGTGGTCGAACCCGATATTTTTTATCGGTCGGCTGGACAAGCAACTGGATCGTGGATTTAACAGTAGGCATACAGCGAAATTACTAAATCTGTTCTAATTCTCCATGCACTTTATTCTGGATTTTTTGGTAAAAAAAACAAATCTAACTTCAAATTAAAACGAATCATAATTTAACGGGCTATTCTCACTAATGTTAGACCACTAAAAGTACAAACTTATTCAATCCAGGTCCTTAAAATATTGCCAAGTTGACGTTTTTTTGATATGTTTATAGCCAATAATCAATTTATGGCTGAATCATACGAATACCCTGACGTAAAAAACTACAAATTTCGCGAGTTGAAAGTCTATTCTTCCACCGAATGGCTGGCGGATAACAAGAAGAAGTACCGACAGGTTTTTGACCGGTACGAGACGACTTATGTCTACGCAGAGCTTTCTTTTTTTAACAAAAATTTTGATAAAGAAGACTGGGAAATCAATGTTGAACTACGTTGTTATAAACTTAAAAAGGGGCGGGAGGAAATATGCCGTCTACCTTTTGAAAATCGTAAGGTCAGCAAATACGACAATGTGGTTTTTATCCGGGAAGGCTGGGGTAATAAAAGCGAAGGTCAGTTTTGGAAAAAAGGTACCTACTACTGGGAAGCATGGATTGAAGGAGAAAAAGTGGCTACCAAATACTTTTATGTAGAAGATGCGGGCAGATTTGCTATCGGTGAACCGAATCCATACCTGGGGGTAAAATCTATTCGACTCTACGAAGGACCTTACGATGATCTTATGGAAGAAGATCGACGCTATTTCAGCGGATTTAGTAGTGAGGAGACACGATATATCTACGTTGAACTTATTTTGGAAAACCTGCATAGTTCCAAAAGTTGGCAATGTGAACTATTTACCAAGTTTTATAACGATGCCCGCGAACTAAAAGGGCAGGTGATTAGATTACAAAGAATTGAGCGTAAAGACGAAATAATCAAGATTACCGCCGGTTGGGGATCAAATGTCAAAGGCTCCTGGCGAGTGGATAATTATGCGGCCGAAGTAGTTTTTATGGACCGTTTGCTGGCCGTTATTCCTTTTGAAGTAGGCGAAAATTTTGCAGAAGGTTTGGCACCGGTCATGTTGCCTCACCAAAATAAACCCGTCATTTTTACGCCTGATTTGGATCCTTCCAGAACCTTTGAGGACGTTATGTTAAAGATGGACAACCTGATTGGGTTGACGGAGGTAAAGAAAAACGTTCGTGATCACGCAAAATACATCAGCTTTTTACAATTAAGAAAAGAAAAAGGCTTCGAAGAAAAAGAAGAAATCAACGTCCACTCCGTTTTTATTGGAAATCCTGGAACGGGAAAAACCACGGTAGCTTCCATGATGGGGAAACTTTATCAGAAAATGGGGCTGTTGTCCAAAGGCCATGTGCACGAAGTGGATCGGGTAGACCTGGTCGGAGAATATATTGGTCAAACGGCGCCAAAAGTAAAAGAAGCAATTGAGAAAGCCCGGGGTGGAGTTCTTTTTATTGACGAGGCTTATGCGCTGGCACGCTCTAATGATGACAGCAAGGATTTTGGCCGAGAGGTAATTGAAATATTGGTCAAGGAAATGTCGAACGGGGTAGGAGATATGGCTGTAATTGTAGCTGGATATCCCAAGGAAATGAAACACTTTCTGGATTCTAATCCAGGACTTAAATCAAGGTTTAAGCTGTTTTTCTCCTTTGCAGATTATTTGCCACAAGAACTTTCCCAAATTGCGCGTTTTGCTTGTTTGGAAAAATCGGTTGTCCTTTCTGATCGGGCTGGAAAACTAATTGACGATATAATTATCAATGCTTTCCGGGACCGGGATCGATCTTTTGGAAATGCCCGCTTTGTTTTTGATCTGATAGAAAAAGCAAAAATAAATCTTGGACTAAGGGTGATGTCTTCTGATGATCCCAAACAACTGGAAAAGAAGGAACTCTCCGTTATTCATTATAAAGATGTAAAAGATCTGCGCTTCAAACCTGTGGTAGCGTTACCAAAAATTCCAATCGACGAGGCGCTTCTCGACGAGGCTATGCTGGAATTAAAAAGCCTCATCGGTATGACGAAAGTCAAAGAACAGATTACCGAGATGGTTACCCTGGTTCGTTATTTTCAGGAGTCAAACAAAGATGTGTTAAATAGCTTTTCTCTACACACAGTTTTTATTGGTAATCCCGGAACGGGAAAAACCACCGTGGCTCGAATCTTGACGACCATCTATAAAGCGCTGGGAATTTTGGAAAGAGGCCACATGATCGAAACTGATCGGCAGGGGCTGGTAGCAGGATTTGTCGGACAGACCGCCATTAAAACGGCAGAAAAAATCGAAGAGGCTCTGGGTGGCGTTTTATTTATTGATGAAGCTTACGCACTTACACAACAGTCTACCGGCGCACATGGAGACTTTGGCAACGAGGCGATTCAGACTTAATTAAAAAGAATGGAAGACAACCGAGGGCGATTTTTTATCTTCGTAGCTGGGTATCCCGACAACATGGAGCGATTTTTAAAAGCCAATCCTGGCTTAAATTCTCGTTTCGATAAAATACTGAAATTTGAAGATTATCTGCCGAGTGAACTGATGGAAATTGGACGGCAAATGTTATCTGAAAAAGGAATTACTGCCACGACGGATGCAGCAGCGCACCTGGAAAAATATTTTGCATACATTTACGAATACCGGGACAAGTATTTTGGGAATGCCCGGACCGTAAGAAGTATCATACTGGAAGCCATTAAAAATCAAAATCTTCGCCTGGCGGCCAACCAGTCAAAAGGAGGTCAAAAGACCGACCCAAATGTCCTGACCCTCTCGGATGTAGCCAATTTCCGAACGGATAAAAGCGACTTTGTTTTCAATCGTAAAACAATCGGTTTCGGTAAAAAGAAAAAATAATCCTCATTCCTAATTAATATTAGGTCAATCGTATTTTGAATAAAATGTATTAAATTGTTACCTTACACAATATTGTTTTGTCCAGCGTTCGTTGTCAGAATAATTTGTTCCAAAAATCACTTACTATAATATGTTAAAGCGCTTTGCGCTAGCTACAAAACTCTGTGGCAGGCAAGGGTTGGCTTGTATTTTGTAAATACTATGAAGTACCATGTACCAACACCTTATTAAAGGGTGGAAGTACAGGAATCGGTATTTATACAGACCTTCCAGGTTACGGAAGGAAGTCAATTTAACGGAATAGAGAACAATTATTCAATTCATTGCAATACAATTGAGTGCACCTATGAAAGACGTAGATATTATTTACTTTACCCTGTTTCCCTGGGATCATCCTTATTCGTCCGTTTCCTTTTCTTTGGCAAAGGAGTTTATGAAAAATAATCGGGTATTTTACGTAAATCCGCCATATTCTTACAAAGATTTAATGACTTCCCTGGGTGATAAATACACCAAGGAGCGAATGTCTGATCTACTCTTGCACCGGATGCGCTACGAGTATCCTGAGATTTTAAACGATCATCCCAATCAAGATAGTTTTAAGGCGATTATGCCGCCAATTGTTCCACCCATCAATTTTTTAAACCCTGGAGGAATTTATGATAAAATGCGGGATCGTAATAACAAGACATTGCTAAAAACAATTCAGCGTGTTATTAAGGATAATAATATTAAGAATTATATCTATCTCAATTGTTTTAATCCTTATTATGGAGGCGTATTACCTCGCGATAGTTTTAAGCCAATGCTGAATATTTACCAGTGTATTGATGATATTTCTCAAAATAGTTATACAAATCGTCACGGTTTGGTTTTGGAAAAAAAGGCTATTCAACAGGCGGATATTACCACGGTGACTTCAACAGAATTAAAAAATATCTGGCAGAAGGATGCGAAAGAGATTCACTTGGTACCTAATGCGGCGGATATTGATTTATTCAAAAAAACCATTCAGCAAAAATTTGAAAGACCTGAAGAAATCAAACATGTTTCAAATAAAATTATTGGTTTTGTAGGTAATTTGGATGCCGATCGAATCGATTATCAATTGATTAAAAAAGTAGCTGAAAAACACAGTGACAAAACCATTCTATTAATTGGACCCAATAATAATACGGAACTGGCAGAGTTAGAAATTGATAAATTACCCAACGTCATTATGACGGGTAGTATTAATATTAAAAATTTGCCTCCATATCTACACTATTTTGATGTAGCGATGATTCCATTTAAGCTTAATAAGTTGACCAAAAGTATTTATCCATTAAAAATTAACGAATATCTGGCTGCTGGTCGAGCAGTGGTAGCTACTGATTTTTCCTGGGATATTCGTAGCTTTAATGACATCATTGATATCGGAACAAGTCACGATGCGTTTATTCAATTGATTGATAAGGCAATTGCCGAAAATAGCATTGAAAATGTGGAACATCGGGTAAACGTCGCAAACTCGAATACCTGGACGGCAAGGGTAGAACAGATTTGGTCTATTGTTGATCGTAAACTCTCTAAACAGGCCGTTTCTTAGGAACTGTACATAAACAAATTGATATTTTAGTAATGCAGAGTAGTAGCAAAACAGGCCATCAGCAAAATAAACGCTGATGGCCTTTTTTGCATGAATATATTTTATATATTTGTATCACCACCACATTAGACCGTTCATCAACGGTCTTCTACCACATTTTTTATAATTAATATGAATGGTTTCCTAAAGTGATTGCACTTTTGGTTTGCTGCTGTTCTATGCTTAGTTGAGGGAAGCAAACAGCTTTAAAAACTACTTGATACGATAAACAAACTACTATGAAAAAAATTAACCCCACCATTTTGGTGATGGCGCTACTATTGCTTTGCGCCCTGTTGATTCCTGTTTTTCTTAACTGGAATGCCTACGTCCTTATCTTTACTTTTTTAGCTTTTTCTACCTTTTCGATTGGTTATCTCCTTGCCCGACAGCAAAACGAGAAGGATTTGAAATTGGGAAATCAACAATATATCCTAGACATGGTTGCCAACAGCATGGGAGAAGTACTGATTATTCATCAAATGGAAGATCACGGAAATATTTTTGTCAGTCGAGGAATTAAAAAAGTGTTAGGTTATAATCCAGAATTTATTCGAAATAAATTCACTACATTTATTATCCATCCCGACGATCGAAAACTACTAGTTCCCCGACTAAAGATGGAGCAGTTACGCACCTGTAACGAATTTGAATTACCTCTAAGGGTTCGTCGGGTTGATGGCACCTATCTGTCAATGATGGTAAAAGGTCAGGGAATAAAAAATGAAGAAACGGATTTGATTACACACACTTTAATAGCAATGCGTTACCTTCCGGAGAGTAAGGAATATCAGAAAGTTGAAGGAATGAATTGGCGCAGTAAAACGATACAATTAGAATGAGCAGGAAACCCATGGTAGTGTTCATTTAGAAATCGTTCCTAAATATTACGTTATAAGTTATTTTTTAATCGATTTTCACTTAAAAAAACCCATAACCCACGGTTTAAATTTAGCCTGAATCACCGTATAATGTTCTTTTTCCTTTACTTCAGGATTAAAAAATACCAAACCCATAAAGAATAAATCAATCGTCACCCGTACCCTCGGATGCTCCTGTATGGTACGCCAGGCACCTTCCATCTCTTGTGTCCAGTGAATATCGTGGAAGATAAAACAACTCTGATCATGCGCTTTTTCGAGGGCTTGTTTAAAATAAAACAAGGTCGGCTCCCGCTTGTGATTTCCATCTACAAATAGAAAGTCCAGTTGCTCAAAATCTGACAGCACTTCAGGCAATACGGTATCAAAAGGTGCATTGACCAGCTTGAGATCGGTTGCTTTCATCTGTTGAAAACTGTTGCGAGCAATCTGGGCCACGTTGGGGCAGCCTTCCATCGTGGTCATCTGTGCTTTGGTATTGGGCAAATGTAGATACAAACTTGAAATACCAAAACAGGTGCCCATTTCCAAGAGCGTTCTTGGTTTTAAATAATTGACAATGCGAAATAACAATCGGGAATAAGAGGGAGGTGTCAGGGATGACTTGGCCATACTTCCAATGGCTCGATTACGGGTCGTAATTACCTGAGAACCCGCACCAAAATCGGTTACTTCAATCGTTTGCTTATTTCGCAATAATCGCCGACGAATGGATTCGATCTCCGCAAACTGATAATAATTTCGTTGGTCCTCCAGGGTTGCTTTGATAAAATTATAAACAAAGGGAGAGTGGATACGGTAAATCGTCGTAGCCCGAAAATAGTAGCGAAGGTAGCGGAAGAATATTTGTAAAGGTTTGATTACTTACCGGATTGATGAAGTTGCAAGGTAAGTATTTTTCCATACTTTGTAAGACGAAAACGGGGCTTTTACCGATCTTGTTCAAAACGAGGAACAGCGAAGCATTTTCTAAAACAGCTTTGGAGAGCTCGTATTTTTTTCAGCAAAAGTGAGGGCTACCTGAACGCCTGCATGCCATTGAAATTGAGGATCCAGTCTTACCTGTGGACTGACTTGCAGACTAAGGTCCTCGTTTACATCAAAAGTTTTTAAATGTGCAAAAACAAACGCGTCGGCGGCTTGCACTGCGTGTACTACCAATAAAATTAAAAAGCCAGTCTCAGCGGCAGTCAGGGCATTATCCCGAAAAGAACGCAAGGATTGTTCGTCCAGACCGCTGTCATTTATAGTGAGGGGATCATCGTCCAATAATGCAATTCGGTTGTCCCGGTGCCGTTTATAGTCTTTTCGGTTTTTACGAATATTAAGAATGGCGCCAGTGTAAGCTCCGTAAACTAATGGAGCTTTCCAGTATTGTTTGTTGTAAATCTGTCCCGAACCAGGTAGTAACAGCGATAGGTAGAGTGCTTTTTTAGGATTGGGATAATCTTTTCTATCAAAAAAACGACCGATAAAATTTTTCTTTTTTGCGATGGGCAGATCACTTTTCGAGATACTGTCTACTACGGTAGAAAGCCTACTCGAATCCATTTTAATTTCCTGTTTTTTGGGGATAGAAATACTGTCCGGTACCTGCGCTACCAACGTATTAAAAAAAAGAATTATGCAACAACAGGAGAAAAATTTCATAGTTCAGGGTACGTCAGATAAGGAAGAGTGATGGAAAAGATGAAGCATATTGTCATAATTTATTTTATCAACATTCCTAAAGCCTTTTTATTCTGAAAATAAACCCAGTTTTTCCAGCAGGTTATTCAAATCCTTAACCGAGGTAAAAGGAAGAACAATTTGCCCTTTGCCCTTCGCGTTGGTTTTCAGTTTGATATTTCTTTCAAAATGATTTTTTAGATTTTTCTGCACTTCTTCGTATTCCATTGGCAGCCCTTTTGTGGAGGAAGTAGTGGTTGGACTCGCCGGAGGGTTTTTCATATCCGACACCGCCTGTTCGAGTGCCCGAACGGAAAGTTTTTCATTTACTACCCGATTCAACAACATCAGTTGTAAAGCAGGATCTTCTTCCCGGGCCAGAATGATGGCATGCCCCCGGCTGATCATTTTTGTATTCAATGCTTCAATGATCGAAGGAGGTAGTTTTAAGAGGCTGAGGATTTGCGTTATAGAACCCCGACTTTTACCTACTCTGTTGCCCAGTTCTTCGTGTTTTAATTCATACTTATCAATGAGTAACTGATAAGTAGTGGCCACTTCCATCGGGCTGAGGTCTTCCCGTTGTAGATTTTCAATCAAGGCCATTTCCTGCATCTCTTTATCGTCCGCTTCGCGGATATATGCAGGGATGGTAGCGAGGTCAGCAAGTTTGCTGGCTCTCAATCGACGTTCTCCCGAGATCAACTGGTATGTTCCGTCGCCCATTCTACGGACGGTAATCGGTTGGATAAGTCCGTGTATCGCAATAGATTCTGATAGCTCGGCCAGTGCACCAGCGTCAAAGTTTTTTCTGGGCTGGTGTGGATTGACTTCTACTTTTTCTAACGGAATTTCTACGACGGAACCAGTTTCTTCTTTTTCTACTGTTTCCGTTGTAGGATTGGTTTCTTCCACCGGATTATTGATTGGGTCGTTTCCCATCGAAGATAGAAGTGCACCGATTCCTTTTCCCAGAGAAGCTCTTTTATTTTTAGTGTCTTTTTTTGCCATCTTTTATAATAAATACAGATCGTTAATAAGGTTTTTTTACGCAAGGATGAAATGAAATAGTTTATCCAGCCTTTTTCCGGTCGTTATCGTCCCGCTGTGATTTTAAGCGAATGGCATCCTTATTATTGGTTAAAAATTCGCGCGCCAGATTCAGGTAATTGATGGTTCCCTTACTGGTTGCATCATAAAGAATCACCGGCTGATGGACATTAGGAGATTCACTGATCTTGGAGTTGCGGTGAATAATGGTTTGAAATACTTGTTCGGGAAAGTATTTGCGCACCTGATCCACTACTTCGTTGGCGAGTCTGAGTCGTCGATCGTACATCGACATTAGAATGCCTTCCACTTGTAGTTCGGTATTGAGTTGTTTTTTGACCAATCCAATGGTATTCATCAGTTTGCCGAGACCTTCCAGAGCAAAGTATTCACACTGTACGGGGATAATAACGGAATCGGCCGCAGTTAGTGCGTTGATGGTAATCAAACCGAGAGACGGAAGACAATCAATGAAAACATAATCGTAATCATCTTTTACCTTTTCGGTAATGGTTTTGAGGACAAATTCCCGCTGCCAGCGATTGATTAATTCCACTTCTGCTCCTACCAGATCAATGTGAGACGGCAATAACCATAAATTGGGTGTTTCTGTTTGAATAATGGCTTCTTTAGGATCTGTATCGTTGATCAAACAATCGTAGATACTTACGTCGGCATCTCCCGGATATCCTACCCCCGAAGAGGCGTTGGCCTGAGGGTCGGCATCAATCAGTAATACTTTTTTTTCTAAAATTGCCAGAGAGGCGGCCAGATTGATGGCGGTGGTTGTTTTCCCTACTCCTCCTTTTTGATTGGCAATAGCTATAACTTTTCCCATATAAAATATTGATTTCGGGGGTTTTATGGACAAATACTTCCTTCTTTTCGTCCAAATAGTTAAAAAATATACCCCACTGCTTTTTGAAGTTTAACGCTTGTCTAAATTATTGTGATGCTGCAAAATGGAGCGTTTCTCTACTGAATGAGCCAGAAAAAGTAAGTGAGGCCCTAATTTAATGAGATATAGTACGAAATTTATCCAATGCGTCTATAAATAGAAGTTCAGACAGCGTTTACAGTTAAATTCTTAGCAGAATTTGCACTTGTGACAAAAATAAACTTTTTAAGCCAGCAAAAAAAAATTATGTTTGAGGTACCATAATTAACCTTAAAATCGTTAAGGCTTTAACTTGAGCTTTTAAAAAGTCAGGTTGTTACCAATAAAACGAAAAAACGACCTATATTTTATCGACTGAGTCGGTGATATTTTTAACTTTAAACTGCTTTGCCGTTATGACAATTATTCAAAAAGTGATTAATCTGGTCAGTTGGATTATTGATATTCCAATTAACAGAATTTGCCCAACGACTAATTTTCACGAAGATTTACTGCTGGATAATATTGATTTTTCCATCATGATATTGAAATTAGAGGCGTTTTTTAATATTTCTCTTTCCGCCGCTGAGGTGGATCGAATCGAAACGGTCAAAGATGCCAGCTATTTGATTAACCGATATATTGGCTAGTCAATATTTTTTTATTTTAATTCGAATTTTACCGTTCCTTAATACGGTATACATCTGGAATTTACGCAACAATCCAGGAGCGTAGATCCAACAAAAACTTATATGACATCAACTGTACTTATTTTTTTCATCTAAAAAAGTCGTGTTATGTCTAAGCAAAAATTTTCTTTTTTCTCTCTAATCCTTATTTTTGGAATGCTCCATTTTCTTTCTTCCTGTGTGCCGGATGAAAAATTGAATGTAACTTCCGAAGAGGAATTGCTGCCATTGGGTGAATTTCCCGGAGTCGATCCTGATTTGTGGTCGTATTTTTCTGCTTTCGAAGCAGCGGCGGCTGCTCGTGGATTGGACATTGATCTTTATGTAGCCAATATAACGGGTGAGATTTCCGAAATAACGGAGGAACACGTAGCGGGACAGTGTACTTTTTCCAGTGCTGCGCCTAATAATGTGACTATTGACAAAACCTTCTGGGACCGATCAAGTGTGTTATTTCGGGAATTTGTTGTTTTTCACGAATTGGGACATTGCTTTCTGGGGCGTGGACACGAGGAAGGGGTGAATGCCGATGGTACTTGTAGTAGCATCATGCGCAGCGGGGTAGAGGACTGCCGTGATAATTATCGGACGACTACCCGAGCGGAATATTTAGATGAGCTATTTGGAGAAACGGCTTTGTAAAATTAACCCAACAACGCGGATTTTACCTTTTCCATTCCGGTACTACCGGGTTCTTTGATCAATTCGAGGTTTCTTACTTTTTCTAATTCCCAGTTGCTGGCTGGATTAGGATCAATATAAAAAACCTTTGCTTCTGGTGGTGCAAAACCAATCAATCCGGCGGCCGGATACACCTGTAAACTGGTACCGATAATAATGACGATATCAGCAGCAACCAGCGCTCCCTGTGCCAGTCCGAGTTTAGGAACTGCTTCACCAAACCAGACGACATGGGGACGCAACTGGTAACCATCGGGACAGAGATCGCCGATATTACAGTCTTCCGTCCAGTCAAGAACCGAATCTTCTTTACCAGTACTTCTTACTTTTTTTAACTCCCCGTGTAAGTGAATAACACGGGTACTTCCGGCTCTTTCGTGTAGATCATCTACGTTTTGAGTTACGACGATTACGTTGTACGTTTTTTCTAATTCAGCAATGATCTCGTGGCCCCGATTCGGGGTTACTTCTTTGAGTTGTCGACGCCTTTGATTATAAAAATCAAGAACGAGTGCTGGATTTTTGTGGTAACCCTGGGGACTGGCAACGTCCATTACATCGTGCCCTTCCCACAATCCTCCTGCATCACGAAATGTGTTAATACCGCTCTCCGCACTTACCCCAGCTCCGCTAAGAACGACCAGTGTTTTTTTTGTTGAATCTACTTTCATAATACTTTTTTATTTCTAGCGCTCAATTTTTTTAAATGGTAACAAGTCTATCAAAAATAAAAATTGCCCATTGCGAAAATCACAATGGGCAACTTCTATAATAAAAACAGATGGGTACTTAAATTGGTTCTTTTTTTAAAAAGAAAACGCAATAAACATCTTAGTAATGTTGATAAAATAAATTAAGACACTATGCTTCCTCTTTTTCCATCACTCATTTAATCGCCATTCCTTATCGAATCAAGGTAACATCTCCTTTGAATTCTTCAACAACCCCAGTGAATTTTCTAATAGAAATATGGTATAAATAAACGTCAGAAGGCGCTAATTTTCCATCAACTCTACCGTCCCAACCCATTGTCGGATTGTTATTGTTATAAACCAAATCTCCAAAGCGGTTCCAGATGCGGAAGCTTTCAATTTCTTCGTAAAGTCCGATCGTTTGAATATTGAAAAAATTATTCAAATCTCCAGATGGTGTAAAGGCATTTGGCATAGCTGCTCTGGCCGGGTTAACACAAAATGGTCCAACACTTTGGCTGGTCACACATCCCTTATCTGTTGTTATCTGCAATGTAAAAGTCAAAGGATCTCCCGTTAGAACTTGTGTTTCCAGAGATCGCGAACTGGTACCGATGGCCTCATCATTCTGGATCCATTGATAGTTGGTACCGGCCTGTACGGAGTCTACCGCTGCCGTGATGGCAACCCGTTCTCCTTCATCAAAACAATCTTCTGTACCTTGCTGAATAGGGTTAAAACTAAAACTATCTACACGGATAACATCATTTACAAAAATGCGAATTTCTTCGGATAGCTGCTCACAACCATTGGAGAAGTTAACAGTATAAAATCTTTCACCCGGACTAGAAGCGGTTAAATCAATTGAAGGCGTCGTCATGCCGGTTGCGTTGGGTCCTAACCAATCGTAGGTATCCACGCTGGAGGATGGACTGGCCATGGCGTTTAGTGTAAAATCATCTCCCAAACAAACCTCATCATCTTCACTAACGGTAAAATTAATATTTTGAATAACTTCAATATTAATCGTTTCAGTAGTAGAAGGGCAAATACCATTGTTGGCTACTACGGTATAACTTGCATTTTGGGTAGGCATCACAACTGGGTTGATATCCGAAGAAGCAAATCCAGGATCTGTAGATGTCCACGTAAAATTGGTGTTAGGTTGAGGAGCATTGTTACTTAAGCTGATCGTCTCGTTCAGACAGATGGCCTGATCGGGGTTTAGATTTAACGCTGGTAGCTGAATAATATCTGGTTGATACTGGCTTGAAGTAGGGCAACCAAAAACTTCCGCAGTGACGGTATAAACAATATTATCGGTTGCAGTAACAATCGGATTTGGACAATCAACACAACTAAGGCCAGCTTCTGGGGACCATTCGTAAGTAGCTTCGGGGTCCGCTGTTTCTACAAATATCTGGAATGGATTACCTGTACATACGGTGGTGTCGGGTGTGATAGTCACCTCGGGTCTAACAACGGGTACCTCCACGCTGACCGACGAACGACATGCACCATTGGTGGTTAGACGTGTATAAATAACGGTATCTGCAACGGTTTGAATAACTAGGTTAAACAGAGAGTCCGGTGTGATTTGTCCCGCCATGGGCGTCCATAGATTTTCCAGATCCGGATAATCCATCGGATCGTATAATTCACTAGTCATGGTAATAAATTCGCCCGGACAATAAACTTCCTTAAAAGGATCAAGTAGAATAGTATCAATGATCGGTAAAGAATCTACCTGAATAAATACAGAATCAAGAATTAAACAAGCAGGGGTCTGTAAAGTCGCAAAGTAGGTCGTAGAACTTATTGGTGAAACAATCGGATTTGGGCTGTTGATGTCATTAATAAATCCATCATCCGGTGACCAGGTTATAGCATTGTTTAAGGGAAGAATATTGGTTTGTAATTGTACTGATTCTCCTTTACAAAGGAAGGTAGTATCATTGGTGATATCCACTGCTGCGGCAATTACGGTAACTTCTACCGAGTCCGTTCGATTACAAAAATCTGATTCACTGGTAGCAGTCAACACATAAGTTGTTGTCTCTTGTGGAATGGCTAATGCATTAGAAATAGTAGCGTTTTCAATACTTTCAGCTGGAGTCCAGGAGTACTCCGTAGATGTGAAAAATACCGGGCTAGCCAGCTCGATAGGTGTTCCCTGGCAGATGGTGGTATCTGAAATAACTTCGGGAAAGTCAAAAGCATTTACTTCGAACATCACGGTATCTGTTACAATACAGCCAGTTATGTTAATCGTAGCCACGTAAGTTTCGCTAAAATCGGGAAAAGCATCCGTAACTGCACCGTTAGGATTACTTAAATTATTATTTGGTGTCCACGTTAGATTTAGATCGTCAACATTGTTATTAGCGGTAAGCTGAACGGTGTCTCCCCGGCAAATTCCGGTTGATCCATCTGTTTCAATAGTCAACTGAGGATCAATCCGTTGTAAATAAATAGAGTCCTCTGCGAGACAGGTAGATAAGGAACCAAGTTGACCGGTTACGTAGACATAACCGTCTTCAAGCGGAGTAGCTACTACTATTTGATCATTGTTATCTTCAAAAACATCAGATGGAGTCCAAATAAACTCGGTTGCACCAGTAGCAGATAAAGTAACACTATTGCTGCTATCTGCCAGACAAACCAGAGCCGTGTCAGCGCCTAGATTGATCTCTACCAATGGTTGATCTAAAATAGTAATTTCGATATCCTCCAGTTCAACAATTCCACAACCAAAATCATTTGAAAGAGAGATAATAATACTTTCTTCACCTTCGACAATCAAATCAGTAATTGGAATAATTGAGAAACTCAATACGGTCTCTCCAGCTGGAATGGAGATTTGATCGGGCATATCCAAAATATAGTCAATGTCACGGGTCGCGGTACCACTGACGTTGACGGTATAGCTTTGGGCATCCTCTAGTGGATTGTTAAGGCGAACGAGTACTTCGTCTTCCGTTCCACTGCAATCTTCTACTAAAAAGTCTATATCAAAGGCAGAACCAAAAGCAAGATTGGGAACCCCTCCGCGAAGTTCGCCAATAAAAACACCGGAATCATAATTGGCATCTCCTCTGTCGGCAATGGCAAATTTTAATTTGTAATTATTACAAGGTACTACGGGAATAGAAGCCGTAAGTGATTTTTTTACACCTTGAAAATCAGACGTTAATCCATCGTACTGGATAGAATTACCATTTTCATTGTTTCTAAAGTATTCCCAGTTTTGGGCTGTATTTACGCTGTTAATTTCTACAAAGGTATTGGTGCCTGGAATAATAGCCACATTCTGTTGATTGTCTACGTTTGGATCACCGACGATACCGGGCCCTTTAACGAGTAGCGCAAAAATATCGTTAAAGGTTCCACCTACAAATTCGGGATATTCTTCTGATCCAAAAATATATTCAAATCTTAATTCGTCCGTTGCGACGAAAACATCCAGCTCGACCACACAAGCATCTTCTGAATTTTCTCCAGCATTGAGCGAAGAAAAATAATCCAGATCTGCATCTCCGGGAGCTCCGTGTATGGTAGCCGCCGAAGCGATGTCGTTGGGACCAACTGCGTTTGCAGCTTCTCCAGTAGTCAAAATAATTCCCGAGCCTAAGCCTAAATCAGTATCATCACCTGCAACGAAGGTTCCAAGTGCTCCGTCTGGACAATCTATTCTGTCTACGGTTATGACGGTTTGACTGGTAGTAAGTGCATCGACCAATAAAGTTTCGGTAATATTATCATCAATGGTAATAGGCGAGGTACTTTCGCAGGGAGATCCTGAACATTCCCACATTCCCGCAAATCCTTCAAACTCAGTAAATCCATCACTACTTAATTCTACGGTCAAACATCCACTACTAGCCTGGACGATGTAACAAACACCTCCTTCATTTGTATCACCAAATCCACCCCCAACCAAATTATCAATAACCGGGCTGTTGTTATCCGGTCCATCGTAAAAAGTCAGGTTATCTCCTGAACCATCTATATTATAATATTGAAGGTTGAAAGTAACGCAGCTGTTGAAAGGCGCACTAGGACAAATGGAAAAAATATTGTTGCTACTAGCACTGTAGTCTCCGTTTGGTCCACCATCATCAAATAGCATCCCCGTACAAGCAGTAGATCCATCCTGATCGATGGTACTGATAGGATCTCTTTCTTTTAGACAAAGAAGAAAAGATCCTGAATTAGGGGTAGCGGAAGGAGACCAGTCATTGATCCTCATAAAGTAAGTTTCTCCAAAATCAAGACCTAATAATTCAAAATTAAGTTCTTGTGTTCCGTTGGTTTCCGCTCGGGCACAGGCCAAAAGCGCCAGTTCGTCAAAGCCACAATCTCCCCGATAAATGGCAATCTGTGGATTTATTAGCGGGCTTCCTCCCAAACTATCCATGATGCCACTGATGGTTACGGAATAATCCTCAATGGTATCGCTGGCTACAAAACTAAACCAGACATCTCTTCCGGTAAAGTTCCAGTCTCCACCTGGATTACAGTCCATCGGTACGTTATCATTTCCAATGTTGGATTGCGTCGCATCAGCCGTGGTAAAAAAGGTATCTACTGCGCAAAAAGGTAAAACACCAAGGTCCGTGACGTTGTCACAGTCATCATTAGAGGGTTGAGCAAATAATAGTGAGGTTGAAAATAGAAGAAGGAGTGTAAATAACTTATTCATATAAATCAGTTGTTTCTTTACCAATTAGATAAAATTTTTAGAATTTCCGAATGTAGTGGAAATTATTAATGTCCAAAGATAGAATCTTTTTAATGATTCCTTGTCTTATATTAAAAAAAAATGTTGTCGGATTTAGACAATATCAGCCATGAATTGAAAAATAAGGGATGAGAATTAAATAAATTTACTTTTTTGACGATTTTAGAAAGTCAGAATGGATAGTTATTAATACCTCATTCCTGATTGTCCATATACATTTAAATAAACACGCCATGGCGCTGGTCTAAACATTTACTTTTGGCAATCTAAAAGATTTTTTTGAATATCTTCTACTTTAACGTGTTGAAGATCATTTTCCCAGGCGTGGTTGATGTAATTAATTACATTCGTTATTTGCACTTCATTTAGGTCTTTTACACCGGGCATAGGATTGTTGTATATGTTTTTATTGACTATTATAGTATCCGCAAGTCCATAACGAATAATACAAGCTAAATTATCCTGATTATTTTTGAGATAGTCAGCTCCGGCAAGGGGAGGATAGAGGTTTTTTAGCCCTGATCCATCGTCCATATGACAGGTAGCACAGTAAAAATTATAGAGATTTCTACCCTGCTTGTAGGGCTGGTATTTGCAGGAGGCTATGAGTACGGTCACAATTAGGAAAAGTAAAAAGAAGGAGCGTTTTAGGAGGTTCATACATTATTTTTCTTCTACGGAGTTATCGAGCAGCAATCGATCCATATCATCCATGAAACGATCTACTTCTTCTGGTATAAGCCCATTGGCGTGCGCGCGGACCAAACGATTTTGATCTACCAGAATAATAGTTCCGCTATGGTCATATCCTCCAGCAACCGAAGGATCTTCTAAAGCGACCAAAAAATATTCGTCGGCCATGTCATATATTTTTTCCTTTTCTCCTGTGACCAGATGCCATTTTTCACTGTCTATTTCCAGTTTGTTGGCATAATCTTTTAACCTGGGAACACTGTCCCGTCTGGTGTCAATGGAGTGAGAGATCAGACTAACCCGATTGTCGTTTTGGTATTTATCATAAATGCGAAGCATTTGTTTTTTTACCTTTGGACAGATCGTAGGGCAGGAGGTAAAAAATACATCAACCACGTAGATTTTATCCTTAAAAGTTTCATTTGTTACGACATTACTATCCTGATCAATAAATTTAAAATCAGAGATGGTGTGGAATTTGGTTTTTCCATCCACTAAATCTTTCTCACCCAATACGGGAAGTTTTCCTTGTTCTGTAGTACAAGAAAAACACAAACCGATAACAATTAATGAAAGAATAAAAAAATATTTAAACATGGTTTCTATTTTTTTTGGGTAGTAGAATCAGCAGGTGATGGTACCGTCGATAAAACTGCTTTGGCTGAAGCAATACTTTGTCGCATCTGATCACGAACTTGTGAAATTTTTTCTTTTTCTTTTTCAAGGTAGGCAACCGCGACCGCCTCTTCAGTATCTTTGGTTGGATTACTAAACTCAGCCATCCAGTCCATCATTTCATCGTCTGCTTTTTGGAGTGCACTTAAGTGATTTAAAATGGTAGAGTAGTCCGGGGATTTAATTACCAATGTATCAAGATTCTTTAATTGTTTTTTTAAGCGGTGAATAGTTCCCATTTCGGGCATTATATCGTCGTGAATGCTCATTACTTCTGTATACATTTTTTCCTGTTCTGATTTCTCTGATTGGCAGGAGAAGATGAATAGAAAGGACATACAAAAAAGAAATAAAACTGTCCGGGAATAAATGCGCATAGGATAATAATTTTTGTTTTCTAGTCTATTCACAAAACTGGATATATTTAGGCAAATATCAAAATTTGGATTGTAAGTAAGTCGTCATAATACCTATGCTGGAACATCCTGAAAATTGGCCGATTATGGAAACTTAACCGATTTTCGCAAGGCCTTTTTTTCACTGTGTTCTCTTTTGTTTTTTAACCTTTTTGCATTTTGATTTTTGGAAATACCTTTTTTCTTTCGAATTGGTTTTACGTACAGTCCTTTTTTTAATAATTTGAATAACTTGTTGATTCCCAGTTCTTTATTCTTTAATTGAGACCGTGTTTGCTGACATTTAACAATCAGAATTCCTTCTTTTGAGATTCTGTTGGCCAATTTATGAGACAGGCGCTGCTTCTCTTCCTCCTCCAATCCTTTTGAATTGTATATATGGAAATGCAACGCTACTTTCGTAGAAACCTTGTTTACATGTTGTCCACCGCTTCCCGAACTTCGGGCAGCTTTAATCTTCAATTCTGATTTTATTATTTTTTTGTCCATTATTTTTAATTTTTCTAATTACTATAATCTTACGATGGTAAATAGGCTAACAAAACCGAGTTGATTTTAATTCCGGAAAGGTACCAAAAAGTTTATTAGCAAATAATTTATACTTTCTCAACTATTCGGGATAATAATTGTTTAATTGGAAAGAATAAACAACCTTTTAGAAAGTTCAACGATGTGTCCATTTCTATAACCAAAAAGAAACAAATCATGAATGGTAAACGTGTAATTGTCTGGTTTCGTCAGGATCTCCGATTAGCGGATAATGAAGCACTGACTCATGCCCTCAGTAGTGGGGAAGAAGTTTATCCGGTTTATGTTTTTGACGAGCGTTTATTTAAAGGGAAAACCCGTTTCGGGTTTCCTAAAGTAGGGAAATATCGAACCAAATTTATCATCGAATCTATTCAGGATTTAAAAAATAATCTTCAGGCATTAGGCAGTGATCTAATCATTAAAATTGGTAAACCAGAGGAAGTTATTTTTTCTATGGCTCGCCAGCTAAAATCCAGTTGGGTATTTTGTAACAGGGAGCGTACGCGAGAAGAGGTAGAAGTGCAAGATGCACTGGAGCGCAACCTCTGGTCAGTCGGCCAGGAGATCATTTACAGTCGAGGTAAAATGTTGTATTACACTCAGGATTTGCCTTTCCCGATTACACATTGTCCAGAGATATTCAGTAATTTTAGAAAAGAAGTAGAACGTTTCGTGAAAGTTCGGGAGCCGTTGGATCAGCCAACTGGCTTCGGCCCGGTTTCTATAGATATACCTAAAGGGGAAGTGCCTGATTTATCTGATTTTGGTTTTGAAAATTTTGATGTACCTGTCATTGGTTTTGCGCCCATAGGTGGTGAAACCAGAGCCCTTGAGCGGTTAAGATATTATCTTTGGGAAACTGATTTGATAAAAAATTATAAACAAACACGTAATCAACTCCTTGGTTCCGATTATTCCTCTAAGTTTTCTCCCTGGTTGGCCCAGGGATGCATATCTCCCAAGACAATTTACCACGAATTAAAAAAGTACGAATCTGAAAGAGGAAGCAATGATTCGACCTATTGGTTATTCTTCGAGTTGCTTTGGAGAGATTTTTTCCGCTTGATGGGCAAAAAACACGAGAATCAGATTTTTCTTAAAGGAGGAATAAAGGAAGAAATAGATGCTACCTGGCAGGATGACCGCAATTTATTACAATTATGGATTGAGGGAAGAACAGGAGTGCCTTTTATCGATGCCAATATGAGAGAATTGGCTTCTAGTGGTTTTATGTCAAATCGCGGACGGCAAAATGTAGCGAGTTTCCTGGTGAAGGATTTACACGTAAACTGGCAATTGGGTGCTTCTTATTTCGAATCTATCCTGGTAGATTACGATGTAACAAGCAATTGGTGCAATTGGAACTATGTAGCTGGTGTCGGTAACGATCCAAGAGAAAACCGATACTTTAACATTCTTTCACAAGCCCGACGCTACGACCCCAAAGGAGCGTATGTAAAAGCCTGGCTTCCAGAATTGGAATCCGTTCCCAGTGATAAAGTCCATCGGCCAGACCAACTCTCTTCGGAGGAACAACATTCTTCGCATGTCAAAATAGGTGCAGATTATCCTCGGTCTATGATAAGTATGTCCCGGTGGGATTAATCGTCAGTTTTATATCATAAAAAGCTTATTATTCCTAATATTTGTTAGATAAGCGTGCATTATTTCCAAATAAACATTACCTTGCACGCACAAACACGAGAGGAGATAATACTATCAACCAAGACTTATACAACGCTAATTTACTCAAATTAGCATTACTCCTATGTCTAATTTCATGCCTTTTGCGTGTTTACTAGATAAGTGGTTTTGTGTATACTATATTTTTTCCTGCTCGTTTTTCAGAACTTTTAGGAATCTTACAATATGCAAAACAATTACAATGGCCAATTGTCTCTAAAATCTCTATTTAGAACAATCTTTCTTATTCCAGTCTTATTCTTTTCAGCGCAAACAGTCTCTTTCGCCCAATGCAATGAACCAGCATCTACGTGTGAAAGTTCTGAACTATTTGCATTTCCTCATACTGTTCGGATGAATGAAATTTCTTCAAATAGTGGTAATATTCCTGGTTGCGATATGGGTGCGTTTCACAATACAACATGGTTCCGAATCACTGCACAAAGTAGCAATATTACTATTGATATTACCGCTGCTAACTGTACAACAGTTGGAGTTAATTCAGGGTTCCAAGCGGGAATGTACTCAATATGTGATCCAAGTAGCCCATCTATTGGAGATATTCAATGTGCATGTGTTGGACAGGGAGGAGCACCTGTGACGGTAGGCGGTGAGGTAATTGTTGGTAATGATTACTATATTTTTGTTGATGGTTGTGCTGGTTCTGTTTGTGATGTTACGCTGAATATTACCAATGGAGTAGTAGCGCCTCCTCCAATGGTCAATCTGATGGCTCCACAAGCTCCAACAACAACAGATCCTATTCCTACTTGTCCCGGAGCGGAACTTACTTTTACGATTCCAAATGTGGAGGATGCTGATTTTTATACCTGGAGTCTTCCTTCGGATGCGACTATCGTAAGTGAAGATTGTGAATCCATTACGGTAATATGGGGGACGACTGACTGGAATGTTACCGCCACTGCCAGCAATACTTCTACTAATCAAAACGCTGGACCTGGACCAGGGCTTTTCGTAAATATTGATAACAGCCTTCAGTCTACGCACACAGGTAGTTATTGTAGCACTCCCGGAGAAACACCTGTTCTCTATACATTTTGGGGAACTCCTGGTCAAACTTATGCGGCGGGTGTTCATGATGTAATTTCACCTTCCATCGGACCTGGATGTGACACACCCTACGTTTTGACGGTGGTAGAAAATATAATTGAAATATTAAATATAGTTGAAACACCGACTACCTGTAATTCAAATGAGGTTAATGCTGTAAATAATGGATCAGCAGCCGTCTTTATGCAAAATCATGGTGGTGGACCCTTTTCCTATCAATGGGAAGGTAGTAGTTTTACCGGATCAAATAATACCCAGCTACCTATGGGTATAACTGGATTAACCATCACAGACCAGGGTTCAGGTTGTACTATAGAAACTTTTGTTTCAATTGGAGAACCAGATTTTATACAGGTTGCTGTCGGAATTGATTCTGCTCCTTCTTGTGCGGATGCAACTGATGGGTCTGTATTTGTCGATGTTTTGGGAGGGACTCCTCCTTATTCTTACTTATGGTTTGACGGATCAACGGATGATATACGGATGGACATGCCAGCTGGAGTCTATCGATTGACAGTTACCGATGGTAATGGTTGTAACTCTATTTTTATTGATAATTTACCACCGTCCGGTGGCTCAGTTACGGCTACAGAATCCAACCAATCCGGTGAAACTTGTACTGGTGCTAACAATGGATCGGTTACCTTAACGGGTGATGGAGCCGGAACTTTTACTTTTACCTGGCCTGATGCTATTGAGGCCGCTACCAGAAATGATTTGACTACTGGTGATTACGAGGTTACTATTTCAAATGGAAGTGGATGTACAGGGATTCAAACCGTGACCATCGCTCCCGGCAGTGCCTTTTCGGTGGATGCTTCCAATGTATCAAACCTGGATTGTTTTGGTGATACAGATGGTAGTGTTACCATAGATGTAATGGGCGGTACGGCTCCAATAACTTATGATTTAGGTAGCGGTACGGTCACTGGAAATGTTATATCTGGTCTGGTCGCGGGAGATTATATGCTTACTGTAACCGATGGTTCCGGATGTGCTACCAATGACATCCCCGTAACCATTACAACACCCACACTATTCGACCCTGCAATTGCCAATACGCCAGTTAGTTGTGGGGGCAGTGGTGATGGTACGGCTACCGTTACACCAATTGGTGGAACAGGCCCTTATACCTACATCTGGGAAGACATGACAACCAATCCTAGTATCAACAATCTCTCCGGTGGTACTTATATGGTTA
>ENA-ORXR01000403-ORXR01000403.1-marine-metagenome-genome-assembly--contig:-NODE-403-length-60730-cov-19.998203_pt1 | contig 60730 bp, 38 predicted proteins | sample MGYA00237866_ERZ511479 | MGnify/ENA metagenome assembly ERZ511479 | reverse complement strand
CTCCTAAGGTAGGAGTAGGAGAATTTTTCTCTACAACTAATTCTAAAGACGTTCATTTTAGTTTTTTTTACAGACTGAAAAGCGCGACCCAGAATGAAGTAAAAAGGCAGTAGAATGCTAGCGCATTCAACTGCCTTTTTTACGGAATGGCGGGGAGGCCCCAAATTAAACTTAGTGACAAGTTGATTCTTAGTTAAAATAAACCAAAGTCTCAGAATCAGAATTGTTAGTTATTTCACATTCACCACCACTAAAAGGAACAATAGAAGTTGTGAGTGTAGTTTGTCCATCAGTACTTTGAGGATCATAAGTTGTGAGCATTCCAAAGGCTTCTACAGTACCACCAGCAATCAAAGGAGTAGGACCGTTATAAGTAAAGCTGTGAAAGAGACCACTATCTCCAAGGTAAGTCCAGTTAGCATTGTTTACTGTATTAAAGCCAACGGAAGTCAAAGTTGGATCCCAGACAAATGTCAACCGTGGATCAGAAAGCAGCCTAACTGTGATTAGTGAACCATCAGTATCAATATTATTTAGTTCAGTGATTTCAATTACAACACCGATCTGTGATATCCCGTTAATATTACTAGGAACAATGGTAAGAATTGGTGAAAGATCAGTACATAGAACCTCACAACCAGCTTGTTTTGCGATAATAACTGAAGTGATATCACAACAGCCATTTGCATCTACTACTGAGACCTGATAAGTCCCTGGCACTAATCCAGTAACAGTTGAAGTTGTTACGCCGCCCGCAGCTGCATCCCATTGATACGTATAGCCAGGAGTTCCACCAGAAGCCACAACGGTAGCTTGCCCATCTGAAGTGCTATCACAACTCACATTCACTACACTTACTGCGCTAGTAAGCTTTGGTGATTCATTGATTGATACCATACAGGTTGTTAGACATCCATTATTGTCGGTAACGGTAGCGGTATAATCTCCTACGCCTAAGTTGATTGCAGGATTGGTAGCAGTTCCATTACTCCAAATATAGGAATAAGGCATTTCGCCACCAGTTGCCAATACTGTTGCAGTTCCTCCACCTCCACCATGACATTCGACATCTGTACCAACTATAGCACAAGACAGTTCTGCAGGTTCATTTATTGTCAAAGCAGCTGTGGCTGTGCACCCGTTACAGTCAGTTGCAGTGACTGAGTAAGTGCCTACAGACAATCCAGAAATAGAGGAAGTTGTTGCTCCGTTATCCCAAAGATAGGAAACACCAGTGCAGACTGTTCCAATTTGAGTGCCTCCTGTTGTTGTAGCAGTGATGCTTCCATTACTATCACCATTACAAAAGAGATCAGTACCTGCTACCATAACGGTAAGCATTGGCGGGCCTTCTATGATAATACTGCAGTCGGTTATACAACCAAGAGAATCGGTAACAGTTACATTATAAGTACCTGCGCTTAAGCCTGATATTGCAGGTGTTATTTCTCCTGAGGACCATAAATACATGTAAGGAGCGGTTCCGCCTGTGGCAGTGACGGTAGCTGTGCCATCTGATGTTTCTGAGCACAGAATTTCATTGGCTGAAATAGAACAAGATAATTCTAGCGGCTCATTGATGACATAAGAATCTGTTGTAGTACATCCATTACAATCAACAACAGTAACCATGTAAGTACCTGCTGTTAAGCCTGTAGTGCTTGCTCCAGATGCACCATTACTCCATGTATAAGTGTAATCACTACAGTTTGGAAGAACGGTGCCACCAGATACTATAAGTGTAATACTTCCGTCTTCTCCATCATTGCAAGAGACGTGTTGTGTGGAATCTGAAATTGTAATTTGAGATGGTGTTGCTAAAGTCACTGTTTCTATAGCAGAACAACCGTTGCAATCTGTTACAGTCACAGTATACATGCCGCCAGATAATCCAGTAACAAGTGATGTTGTTGCTCCAGTATTCCATTCAAAAGTAAATCCATCGCCACTGCCACCAGCGAAAGTATGCATTCCAATATTCGATGCATCATCTTGAGGTAATTCAGTCCATTCTGTCCCAAGCGTAAAGAACGGACATGAGGTTTGGTCATCCAGGACAATTCCACCTGAAACTATAGGGTTTCTTACTAAAGTCCGATTTTGTGTAACATTGCCACCAGCAGACCAAAGCGAACCAGGATCACAACCAATATTTCCAAAGATATCAACTGAAGCTCCGTTATTTCTAAGGACTACTGCATCATCTCCATTAAAGTTCATGACACCAGATAATACATCTGCTGCTGCGGTAAAAATGGCAGTTGCACTACTATTACAGACTACATAAACATCATTGTCTGCTAACATTACTGTTTGGAAATTATAGGTTCCGGTAGGATTGGCGTTACCATTAGCATATACTGCTAAGCTATAAGTGCTCAAATCAATGGCAGCTCCAGTACCATTAAATATTTCGATACATTTATTGTTTCCTGAACCCTCGATGTATTCCGAGATAAATAAGTCAACTGGCCCAGCACAAGCAGTACCTCCAGTGTAAGTAACATCAATTGCGCCAGTCGAGTCACCAAAGCACCTAATATCGGTCAATTCATAAGTAAGGAAAAGCGCTACTGGCTCAACAATTTGAACATCACAAGTAGTGGAACATCCTAAATCGTCTGTTACTGTAGCGGAATAGGTTCCGGCGATCAGGCCAGAGATCATATCTGATGTGGCTCCATTACTCCAACTGTAAGTGTAAGGAGCAATTCCACCAGTTACAGCAATTGCCGCACTACCATCTGATCCTCCATTACAAGAGGCATTTGTTCCTGTGATGGCACAAACTATAGCTACAGGCTCACTGATGACTAAAAGGCCACCCTCAGAGCATCCGTTACAATCAGAAACAGTGAAATTGTAACCGCCAGCAACTAGACCAGTGATAGCAGCCGTTGTAGCACCATTACTCCACAGATACGTGTAATCCATACAAGTGGCTGTGCCAATGGTACCTCCAGATACTGAAAGTGCAATGCTTCCATCCGCTCCATTGGCGCAAGAAACATTAGCGGTACTAGCATTAATTGCAAAAGGGGAAGGTTCATTAATTGCAGCTGCGGAAGTCGCTGAACAACCATTACAATCAGTAATCGTTACCGTGTACATTCCAGCTGCTAGATTACTAACAGTTGAAGTTATAGCACCATTATTCCATAGATACGTATAGTCACTACAATTAGGTATACCGACCGTTCCACCGGTAACTGCGAGTGTAATACTACCATCTTCACCGTTTATGCAAGAGACATCAGTACTACTTGCTGCGATTGCGATAAGGGAAGGTTCACTAACAGCGGCTTCAGCGGTTGCTGTACAGCCATTACAATCTGTTGCAGTAACGATGTACATCCCTGCTACCAGATTATTAATTATTGCTGTGGTGGCACCATTGCTCCATAAATAGGAAACGCTTGTGCAACCTCCTGAGGAAGGTGTGCCGCCTGCAGTTGTTGCGGTGATACTTCCATCAGAAGCTCCATTGCAAAAAACATTAATCTCCATCACTGAAACAGTTAATGAATCTGGAGCTGTTAAGGAGACTTCGCCAGTAACTGAACAGCTATTCGCATCGCTGACTGTGACCGTGTATAGCCCTGCAGTGAGATCGCTTATATCTTGAGTCACTTCTCCATTACTCCATAGGAAGGTGTAGGGAGGAACACCGTTTGTGGTGATGACGGAAGCCATTCCATCTGAACCACCGAAACAGGAGAGATCAGTACCGACAACTGTATCAATAGCACAACTACAATCAAGCACATTAACAGGTAATGTTAGCGTTTGTGCGATGCAAGCAGTCTGATCCGGGTTTTTCACGTCAATATTTACAGTGAATGTACCCACGTCTGCCGTACTGACGTTTGGTATCACAAGTACCGAGGAATCTGAAGTAGCTCCGTTTGGTCCCGTCCAAGAATAGGTAGCGAAGCCAAAGTAATCTACATAGAGCACAAGGGAATCGCCGATGCAAGACACTCCAGTATAGCCTTGAATAACAGGCATGAATGGCTCAATCGCTTGAGTTGTGGTTTCTGAGTTTCCACAATTATCATACATTCTAATATCGTATGTTCCGATAGGCAATCCAGGAAAATTGGGTGATGACTGTAAAGGTCTTGTCACAGGTCCTTGAAACAATTCATAAGTGTAGGGGGTATTACCGGCAGAACCTTCTACTACAATTAATCCGACACCATCGTCACACTCAATACCCCAAGTTCCAGAGATTGAAGGCTGAACATATTCAGGGATTACAATCGTGTCTACCACTAAATTACATTCATTTCCGTTATTGTTGCTATTTCCATTTTCCAATTCAATAACATAAGTTCCAGCAGATAGATTTAACCACTCAAGGTTAGTTCCATCTTCCTGAATTGTAGCCATTACTGGTGAAATTTGATGAAAGTCTGCTTCCAGCGGCAAACTTGTTCCACCTGTTTGTGTAAAAATGGCCTCGACTGAATTTCCAGTGACACAGCCTTCTGTAACGACGGATTCATAATCAAAGTAAAGTGGCGTGTTGACTACAAAACAAGAATCATGTGATAAACAATCATCTTCCAAGGTAAAACAATAAGTACCAGGAGGGCCAGTTATCCTATCAAGAACCCTAAAGGTATCTGGCAACATGTTTGGTGAATTATAACCTATTGGTGCACTGTTCAAAATATAATCTGCACTTGAAGAAGGAGCAGGTGAATTATTAGGCCTTCTGAATCTAACAGAAATAGAAACAAGTCCTGTATCACAAGTGAAAACAGAGAGCGTCCTTACGTTCAATGTCCAAGCAGGTGGTACAATGGTTCTGCAAGAAGTAGCAACATTACCACAACATTCTGTTACCCTCCAACAGTATTCTCCAGCTTCAAGGTTATTGAATTCACCAGAATTTTGAGTCGGAATTGCTGGAGCACCTGCAGGCACTTGTGTAGTTTCATACATTGTAGTTCCTGCCGCACAATAAGAATTTCCGATAAATTGTGCACCGCTACCATTTTGACAACTGTATGTTGCAATACTACTTACAGAATAAGGGTTAAAAGTTCTACTTAATGTTTTTGTTAAACCACATGCATCTGTAAATGTGAGTGTGAAATTAGCAGTTTCATACATAGGAGTCACACAAAACGTATCTCTATCCCCATTGAAGTCAATTTGACCAGTTAGACCAACGAAAGGTAGGTAGGTGGAAGAAGTAACAACCCAACTTACTGGATATTCGGGTTCAAGATTATTATTACCATAAGCTAAAATATAAATACATCGCTCCGTACAAGCATTTTCGTAACTTCCTATTGCCAATGTAAGTTCTGAGGGATACTGTTTGGCAATAATCGTGATATCTCTTGTTTGGAAATTTTCGCAACTATCATAAGCTCTTATCTGATACATGCCAACTGCTAGATTGGTAAAACAACTATCCAACCCTCTTGCTCCTAATGGAGTAGCAGGGATGGTACTGGCGTCATATAACTGATACTCGTAGTACCCAGGAGGGAAGGGTCGGCCTTCTGCGGGGGTGCCGCAAATCCATCCATTCTCATTGCATTTGACATCGGCATATTCAATTTCTAATTCTAATTGCATGTGGGTGCCTGGAACAGTTATTTGCTGTGTTACTGAGCAACCATTGGCATCTACAACTTCTACCGTGTAAACACCTGCCGCAATACCCGCAAATATAGAATCTGACTGACCACCAATTGGCGTAACGATTGGAGCAATGATGGTATTATTGTAAATTGGATTACCATTAACATCAGTAAATGGAGCACCTCCTTCAATATGTAGAGTGATTGTTCCATTGTTTTCACATCTTGATTCAGTAGATTCAAATGTAAATGCTAAGGGAGGAGTGCCTGGACATTGTGCAAGAATGAAATTGCTACTTAATACAGACACAAAAAGAATTAAAAGGAGTCTAAAAAGGTTCATAGAAGATTATTTGGTGATTAAGCAAAAAAATAGACAAGGAAAATGATCAGAATCTTTATTCGGACCAACTCTTTGGATATTGGGTTCTATAAGTTTCATTAAATTAATTAACAGCCATTACGCTTGAAACCAGAAGCTAGTTTATCAAAAAACTGATAATCAATGTTCTGGTCAGGGAACGTCTGTTTAGTCCTAAAAAAAAATTGGTAAAAGTGGTTTTAATTAAATTTTTCAAGACAAAAATAATTAAATAAAAGTTGAATTTTGTATAGAATTAAACAATTCAATCAATATAATAATCTATAAATCAAGTAATTAAAAAATATTAAATTATAAATTCTATATCAAATTCAAACTGAATTCGCATTATATCATGTCATAACTATTATTAGCATAAGAATAATGAACGACGCTTTAATAAGAAAATAGCTGCTCCAAATTTGAAGCAGCTATTCTAAACCTAGGTTTAAAAACTTAAAGGGCTATTCGAAGTATACGAGTAGTTCTGGATCGGTATTATTAACTATTTTACATTCACCACCACTAAAGGGAACAATGGTTGCTGTGATTGTAGTTTGTCCATCCGTATTTTGCGGATCATAAGTTGTGACCATTCCAAAGGACTCCGTAGTGCTCCCTGCAATCTGTTGTCCAGTACCGTTGTAGGTAAAGGTGTGTACAAAACCGTTGTCCCCAAGGTAATTCCAATTATTATTGTTGACCTGAGTTAAGGCGACAAAAGTTAAACCAGGATTCCAGTTAAAAGTCAACCGTGGATCAGAAGGTACTCTAACTGTAATTGTTGACCCGTCTGTGTCAACACCGTTTAACTCAGTGATTTCGATGGCGACGCCTACTTGAGACACACCTGAAATGTTACCTGGTAAAATAGTAATCGTTGGAGTAAGATCAGGACAGTTACAGTTAAGTACAGAAGCCTCTACGGTAAGCGTTTGTGCGATACAAGCAGTCTGATCTGGGTTTTTTACATCAATATCAACAGTAAAGGTGCCCGCGTCAGCAGCACTGACATTTGGAATAATTAATACTGAAGTGTCTGAGGTAGCACCGTTTGGTCCTGTCCAAGAATATGTTGCAAAGTCAAAATAATCGACATAAAGAATCAGAGAATCACCTAAGCAGGCTGTACCGTTGTACCCTTGGATAACGGGCATGAATGTCTCAATAGATTCCGTTGTAGTTTCTGAGTTACCGCAGTTATCAAACATTCTAATATCGTAAGTCCCGATTGGTAGCCCAGGAAACGTAGGGGATGACTGTAAGGGTCTAGTCACTGGCCCTTGGAATAGTTCATAGGTATAAGGAGTATTTCCCCCAGCACCTTGCACCGTAATTAAACCGACTCCGTTGTCACATTCTATGCCCCAGGCACCTGAAATAGAAGGAGTCGTATACGGAGAAATGACAAATGTATCCCTCTTGATCACACAATTCTTATTGTTGTTGCCATTATTTCTAATCTCAGAGACATAAGTTCCTGCAGAAAGATTAAACCATGAAAAATTTAAAGTATTGTATTGTATTGTGTTGGAAACTGGGGCAATTTGCTCAAAATCAACTTTAATATTTTGGTTATTAATACCACCTGTTTGAAGATAATTTATTTCAATAGAATTTCCAGTTACACAGCCTTCAGTTATTTGAACACTATAATCATAGTCAAAAGGATTATTCATGATAAAGCAAGAATCGTGTGTTCTTAGACATTCATCTTCAAGTGTAAAGCAATACGTCCCTGCAGGCCCAATAACTAGTTCGCGTCTTTTAAACGTATCTGGTATGGCATTAGGGTAGCCAATTGGTGCGCTTGTAAGGATATAGTTTTCATCACCTGTAGGTTGAGGAGAATTATTGGGTGCGTGATATTCTGTTTCAAAGGATATATCTCCAATTTCGCACGCAAATTCGTAAGAATCAAATACATCTGCAGTCCATATTGGTCCTTGAAAATCTCGACAAACTGTCGTTACATTTCCACAGCAATCAGAAACCCGAAAACAATAAGTTCCTGACTCTAAATTGGTAATATAGGGATCACTTTGGGGTGCAATTGGCGCTGCTCCTGGAGGCACTTGTACACTTTCATAAGTCCATGTGCTATTCGCACAATAATCTTGCGGATAGAATAATAAGGTATTGCCATCTTGACAACTATAACCAACTGGAGCAAAAATGCTGAAATTACTAAAAGGTTGATAAACCGTTTCTACTACGCCACAAGCATCAGTGCAGGTAAAAACAAAACCACCAGTCTGGTAAATTGGATCCCAACAAATTGTATCGCCATCAAAACGTTGATTTACTATTCCAGTACGACCCAAAATATCAGGATCTGTAGAAGAAGTTACTTCCCATGTTACGGGGTACTCAGGCGGAAGACCACCACTACTTTCTCTAGGGTCGAAGTAAAAACACCGTTTGGTACAAGATACTACACTTTGATTTTTCCATATGGTATATCCACTAGAATATTGTTTGACGCCAATAATGACATCTCTCGTTTGGAAATTCTGGCAACTATCAAATGCTCTAATTTGATAGGATCCTGTAGCGAGATTCGTAAAACAACTATCTAACCCTCTTGGTCCAAGCGGTGTGGGCGGGGTTGTACTGGCGTCAAACAACTGATATTCGTAGTAACCTGGGGGGAAGGGGCGACCTTCTGCAGCGGTACCACAAATCCATCCACCTCCAGTTCCATCACAAATGGCATCTTCGAACTCAATTTCAAATTCCAATTGCATGTGAGTGCCTGGTACGACTACCTGATGCGTAACGGAGCAACCGTTGGCATCTTTAACTTCTACCGTGTAAGTATCCGCTACAAGGGCAGCAAACATAGAGTCTGACTGTCCGCCAATTGGAGTTACTATTGGAGCGATAATGGTGTTATTGTAGATAGGGTTGCCACCTGCATCTGTAAAGGGCGTTCCGCCTTCTATGTGTAAGGTGATTGTGCCATTGGACTCACATCTTGATTCTGTAGACTCAAATGTAAATGCTAAAGGAGGGCTGCCTGGACATTGTGCGAGTATAAAATTGCTAGTAAACACTAAAACTAGAAATAGTAAAATAGATTTTAAACGGTTCATATAATGGATTTTTTGAATTCCCAAAGTCCTAAACACAATCATGTAGGAGATCTGATCTTGATATTCAGCATCCACTTTGATGTGTCTTACTTTTCTTGGGTATAAAATTTCTAATCAGCTATTATTTAATATGATTTGCAGATAAAAATTCATTGCTCAAACATTACACCTTTCAATTCTTGTAAAAAGGAAGGACGAGTTTGATCCAAATCTTAAACATTTTTCATCTTAAAAATAAGCAAATAAAAATTGAAATCAGGTATAGAACTCAGCAAATCACTTAATATAATAATCTATAAATCATGGTATTATAAAATATTAACTTTGAAAGTTCATATCTGTTTCAAATAGAACCTGCATTACATTTTGTTTAAAACTATTATATAGATACGTGCATATATTTTTTATTTCCTCATTTTCTTAATACAAGTATTCTTATGACTAGAACCAGTAGGACTAACGATAGGAGGTGCGGATCATCGCCTGGTTGGTTGAACAAAGAGAGTACCGTTTAGCGTGGTCCGAAATGAAATGGAGGAAGGCCCAAATAAAAAATAGCTACTCCGAATTGAAGTAGCTATTCTAAAAAATTAGGTTACTGTACTATTGTTATTGGAAATAAACCAATCGCTCTGAATCGGTATTATTTATAATGTTGCATTCACCGCCTCCGAAAGGTACAATGGTTGCTGTAAGTGTAGTTTGACCATCTGTATTTTGCGGATCATAAGTTGTTTGCATCCCGAAGGCTTCTGTTGTTCCTCCTACGATCACTTGTCCAGTACCATTGTAAGTAAAAGTATGAACAAAACCGTTGTCTCCAAGATAATTCCAATTCGAATTGTTTACTGGAGTTAAGGCAACTGAAGTTAGACTAGGATCCCAGATAAACAGTAACCGCGGATCAGAAGGCACTCTAATTGTAATTGTTGTGCCGTCTGTATCGATATCGTTTAATTCAGTGATTTCGATAGCGACACCAACCTGAGAAGCACCCGCAATGTTACCAGGTAAAATGGTAACAATCGGTGTGAGATCAGGACACAGATTCAGACAATCCGATTGATCAGCAGTGACGGGTAGCGTAATACTTCCTGCTACAAAATAACAAGGATCGAGAGGGTCTGTAGTATCCGCAACACACTCTGTACTATTCATAACGCCATCACCATCACAGTCAAGCGTACCAATTGGATCATCAGGATCATTTGTCAATAGTGTACAAATATCGATATTTCCAAGCACTGCTTCATCACATAAATCAGGTGTATAGACGATATCATCGCTAGGCATTCCTGGATCTGCTCCGTTGATACATTCTGTGATATTGATAATGCCACCTTGATCACAATCCAGGCTAGCCCAAGGATGTGTTGCATCGAAAGTACCATCTCCTTCTGGATCGAGTATTGTACAGATATTGATATCCGCCAATACCGCAGCGCGACAATCGTCGTTAGGATCACAAGGGTCACCAGAATTTCTGCATTCTGTGTAGTTGTCGACACCACCATTATCACAATCCTGAGTGCTTAGAGGGTGATTAGGATTTAAGCCAATAATGATACACAAATCGAGTCCTCCATTTTTAACGGCTTGACAGTCATCAGAAGGTGCAAATGGGTTTGTTCCATTATCACATTCAATGATGTTAATCACACCACCATTATCACAATCAAGTGAGGCGAGTGGGTGGTCGGCGTTGTCAGCAAGTAGCGCACAGATATCAATAGCTCCAGCCTGAGCTGCTTCACAGTCATCTGAAGGCGCAGTTGGGTCTGTTCCCTGGTTACACTCGATGATGTTAATCACACCGCCATTATCACAGTCTAAAGAAGCGAGTGGGTGGTTGGGATCAGCAGTTAACGTTACACAAATGTCTAGGACTCCGTTGGTGACCAATTCACAAGGATCACAAACATCCTGTCCGACAGCAACAGCAGCGACATAACAGCAACCATTGGCATCTGTAACAGAAACCTGATAAGTTCCAGCCATTAATCCGGTTACCATTGGTGTCGTTTGTCCTCCAGCAGCGGTATCCCAAAGATACGTGTAGCCAGGCATTCCTCCAGCAGCCATTACAATAGCTTGCCCATCCGAAGTAGACGAACAGCTAACATTCATCACACTGACTGTACTACTGAGTTTTTGTGGCTCATTAATGGTCACCATACAAGTGGTTGTGCATCCGGTTTTATCTGTTACCGTAACGAAGTAATCTCCTGTAATGAGGTTGTAAACGGTATCAACTGCACTTCCATTACTCCAAAGATAAGTGTAGGAGTTTGTGCCTCCAGTAGCCGTAACAATTGCAGTTCCATCACCTCCACCGTTACATAGGACATCTGTACCAACAATAGAACAAGATAACAAAGGATTTTCAACTATAGTTATTGAGTCTATTGCAGTACATCTATTACAGTCTGTTGCAGTAACGATGTAAACACCAGCTGGTAATCCTGTTATTGAAGGCGTCATTTCTCCGTTACTCCATAGATAGGTAACACCAGGGCAACCACTACTCATTGTTGCACCTCCTGTTGTGGTAGCAGTAATGCTTCCTGTCATTTCACCATTACAATCTACGTCTACATTTGCCAGGCTAACTGAAAACAAATCAGGTGCTTGTATACTGATACTGCATTGTGTATTACATCCAAGAGCATCCGTTACCGTCACATCGTAGTTTCCAGAAGTTAATCCTGTTATAGTAAGCGTCGTCTCTCCTGTCGTCCATAAATATAGATAAGGGGCTGTTCCTCCTGTAGCCGATACAGTAGCTGTACCATCTGTTTCGCCTGCACAAGCGATTTCGCTTGCTACAATAGAACAAGATAATTCTAAAGGCTCATTGATGAGATATGAATCTGTTGCGATACATCCATTACAATCAATCACTGTAACGGTGTAGGTATCGGCTGTCAAGCCAGTTAGGTTTTGAGTTGTGGCACCGTTGCTCCAAACAAAGTCATATCCAAGACAATCTGGATCCGAATTCACACCACCTGAAACCGTAAGTGTAATGCTTCCATCTTCTCCGTCAAAGCAAGTGACTTGTTCGATTGAATCAATAATTGTAAGTAATGAAGGTTCTATTAAGGTAATTGAAGCAGTATCAGAACATCCATTACAGTCTGTTGCCGTTACGGTGTAAGTACCTCCGGTTAATCCTGAGATTGTTGCTGTCATTGCTCCGTTACTCCAAAGGTAGGTAACACCAGTACAGCCGGTTCCGATTTGCGTACCTCCTGTTGCAGTAGCGGTAATGATACCACTCATATCACCATTACAATTTAAGTCAGCACCTTCTAAAATTACAGAGAACAAGCTAGGTTCTTCTATGATAATGCTGCAATCAGTTACACAACCAAGTGAGTCGGTCACTGTTATATTGTAAGCACCTGTACTTAAGCCTGTTATTGCAGGAGTTGTTTCTCCTGATGACCATAAGTACATGTAAGGAGCAGTTCCGCCTGTGGCTGTGACGGTAGCAGTGCCATCTGATTCTCCAGCACAAGCAATTTCACTAGCTACAATTGAACAAGACAGTGTTAGTGGCTCATTGATATCGTATGAACTTGTTATGGTACATCCATTGCAATCAGTCACAGTAACAGCGTAAGTACCTACTGTTAAGCCAGTATTGTTTGCAGCAGTAGCGCCATTACTCCATTCGTATGTATAATCACTACAGTTTGGAATTCCAATTGTGCCACCGGTAGCTGTGAGCATGATACTTCCATCTTCTCCATTGTTGCAGGAAACCTGTTGAATAGAATCTGTAATTGTAAGTAAAGCAGGCTCTGCTAGCATCACACTTTCTGTTGCTGTACAACCATTACAATCTGTCACTGTCACAACGTAAGTACCAGCGCTTAAGCCAGTAAGGTCTTCAGTAGTTGCCCCCGTGTTCCATTCAAATGAATATCCAGCTCCTCCAGCAAAAGTATGCATTCCAATATTCGATGCATCATCTTCAGGCAATTCCGTCCATTCTGTTGCAAGTGTTGAAAACGGACAGGCGGTCGGATCATCCATTGTGATTCCTCCTGATACAGTAGCGTTTCTTACTAAAGTTCGGTTTTGTGTAGCAATGCCGCCAGCAGACCAAAGTGAACCAGGATCACAACCAATGTTTCCAAAGATATCAACAGCAGATCCGTTGTTACGAAGCACCACTGCATCATCTCCATTGTAGTTCATGACACCAGACAATACATCTGCCGCGGCAGTAAAGACAGTTGTTGCACTGCCATTACAGATCACAAAAACATCATTATCTGCAAGCATTACTGCTTGGAAATTATAGGTTCCTGTAGGATTGGAGTTACCATTAGCGTATACAGCTAAACTATAAGTACTCAAATCGATAGCCGCTCCTGTACCGTTGTAGATTTCGATACATTTATTATTTCCAGAGCCTTCAATATATTCTGAAATGAACAGATCACTTGGTCCACCACAAGCTGTGGTTCCGCCTGAAGCAGTGATATCAATGGCTCCATCCATATCACCGAAACAAGTAATATCTGTAGTAGCAGTAGCAATGCTCAACGGTGTTGGCTCCATGATTTGGACATCACAAGTAGTTGTGCATCCCAGGTTGTCTGTTACAGTAGCGGAATAAGTGCCAGCAACCAAGCCTGAGATCATACTAGATGTGCTATTATTATCCCAACTGAAAGTATAGGGTGCTGTTCCTCCGGTTGCGGTGATTACAGCACTACCATCTGATCCAGCATTACAAGAGGTATTTGTTCCTGTGATAGCACAAGTTATGGCTGCGGGCTCACTAATGACTAAAAGGCCAGCCTGCGAGCACCCGTTACAATCGGTAACAGTGAAATTGTAACTACCAGCTACAAGACCAGTGATAGTAGCGGTTGTAGCATTATTGCTCCATAGATACGTATAGTCCATACAAGTGGCTGTACCAATGGTACCTCCAGATACTGAAAGTGCAATACTTCCATCCGCTCCACTTGCGCAGGAGACGTTAGAAGTAGTAGCATTAATTGCAATAGGGGAAGGTTCACTAATTGCAGCTGCGGCAGTCATTGAACAACCATTACAATCGGTTACGGTTACAGTGTACATGCCTGCTGCTAGGTTACTAATAGTTGAAGTCATAGCACCATTATCCCATAAATACGTGTAGTCACTACAATTAGGAATACCGATGGTTCCACCGTTAACTATGAGTGTAATACTACCATCTTCACCGTTTGCGCAAGAGGCATCAGTACTACTTGCTGCGATTACGATAAGTGAAGGTTCACTAATTGCAGCTTCAGCGGTTGCTGTACAACCATTGCAATCTGTCGTAGTTACAGTGTACATACCAACTGCCAGATTATTAATTGTTGCTGTGGTAGCATTATTACTCCATAAATAGGTGACGCTTATACAACCTCCTGAGGAAGGAGTGCCGCCCGCTGTTGTTGCGGTGATACTGCCATCAGAAGCCCCGTTACAAGAAGTATTAGTCTCCATAACTGAAACAGTTAAAGAGTCAGGAGCTGTTAAGGTGACTTCGCCAGTAACTGAGCAGCTATTAGCATCAGTGATGGTAACTTTGTATAACCCTGTAGTAAGATCGCTTATATCTTGAGTGACGGCTCCGTTACTCCAAAGAAAGGTATAAGGAGGAACGCCGTTAGTAGTGGTCACAGCAGCCATTCCGTCTGATCCACCGAAACAAGAAAGGTCAGTTCCGATGATGGTATCGATTTCACAGTTACAGTCAAACACAGCCACATCTAAAGTAAGTGTTTGTGCGACACAAGCAGACTGGTCTGGGTTTTTCACATCGACATTTACAGTGTAAGTACCTGCGTCAGCAGCAGTAAGGTTTGATAAAACTAGTAATGAAGTGTCAGAAGTAGCAGTGTTTGGTCCTGTCCAGGAGTAGGTCGCCAAATTAAAATAATCAACGAAAAGGACCAATGTATCGCCTAAGCAAGACGCCCCACCATAGCCTTGAATGACTGGCATGAAAGGCTCAATAGATTGTGTAGTAATTTCTGAGTTACCACAGTTGTCAAACATTCTAATGTCATAGGTTCCTATTGGCAAACCTGGGAAGGTAGGGGAAGACTGTAAAGGTCTGGTCACAGGTCCTTGGAACAATTCGTAGGTATATGGAGTATTGCCATCAGTACCTTCAACTGTAATTAATCCAACACCGTTATCACATTCGATACCCCAAGTTCCTGAGATTGAAGGTTGAATATAGTCAGGGATTACAATCGTGTCTGCAACCAAATCACAACTACTATTTTCCATAACAACTACATAAGTACCCGCAGTAAGATTATTCCAAATAAAATTATTAAGATTGCTTTGAATGGTAGTCATTACAGGTGCAATCTGGAAAAAGTCTGCAGTTGGGTTCAAATTGATTCCTCCTGTTTGATTTAAATTAGCCTGAATAGAATTTCCCGTAACACATGAAAGGGTAACCGTACTTTCATAATCGAATAACAATGGATTATTCATTAAAATACAGGTATCAGAAGTGATGAGGCACTCATCTACTATTGTTATGCAATACGTACCAGCAGGTCCCTTGATAAGTTCAAAATACTCCATAGTATCAGGCAACATGGAAGTATAACCTTGAGGTGCGCTGGTTAAAATATAGATTTCGTCACCTACCGGACTAGATCCTGAAGTGGTATTACGAAAACCGACTTCACCATTTATACAAGTATATTGACTAGGCATAAACGCTCTATATGTAAAGTTATATCCTGACACAAATGCCCTTTCTGTGCTGACATTTCCACAACAATCTGTAACTTCCCAACGATAAGTTCCTTGTTGTAAACTGTCGAATACACCAGAAGTTTGAGGAGGGCTAATTGGAACTCCTGCTGGTGCTTCAATCATTTCATAATTCATAGAACTTGAAGTGCAGAAAATCGGTCTATTAAAAGAAGCAGAAAATCCACTACTACAGCTAAATTGAAGATTTGCATTATAATCGAATTCTCCAAAAGAAAGTTGTCTAGAATAGGTAACACCACATTGATCAGTAAATACTATATTCATAGCTCCTGGTTTATATGCAGGAGCCCAGCATATAGAATCACTATTATTACCGGAAAGTAGGATTCCAGTCTTCCCTAGTAATGCAGGGTCGTCAGATGCTGTAACTTCCCAGTCCACAGGATATTCTGGAGGGTTGTCTCCTGGCAGTTGTCTAATTCGAAAGCTCCAACATCGTTTGTTACAAGAAATGTCGGTACGTCCCGCGTTAAAACCAAATGTTTGAGCTTGAGGTTTTACTCCGATGATAACATCTCTAGTTTGAAAATTACTACAACTATCGAACGCTTTGATCTGATAGGTACCTGCTGCTAAATTGGTAAAACAGCTATCGAGTCCAACTGGAGTAATTGGTGTAGGTGGATTGGTACTTGCATCAAAAAGCTGATATTCGTAATATCCAGGAGGAAATGGTCGTCCTTCAGCGGGCGTTCCACATATCCAACCACCTCCAGATCCATCGCAAATGGCGTCTGCAAAGTCAATTTCTAATTCTAATTGCATGTGGGTGCCTGGAACTGTTACCTGTTGAGTAACGGAGCAACCATTAGCGTCTAAAACTTCTACAGTGTAGGTATCTGCAGCCAGAGCAGCAAATACTGAATCAGATTGCCCACCAACTGGTGTGTTAATCGGAGCAATAATGGCGTTGTTGTAAATTGGATTGCCACCTGCATCTGTAAATGGAGTACCACCTTCAATGTGCAAGGTGATGGTTCCATTGGATTCACATCTGGATTCAGTAGATTCAAAAGTGAATGCTAAAGGCGGTGTGCCCGGACATTGTGCTTGTATGCAATTACTGCTTAGCACTATAGCCACGAGAAGCATAAATAAGTTAAAACGGTTCATATAATAGGTTTTTTTTGAATTCCCAGTCCAATAGCAATCACATGAAGAAGAATCTGGTTGAAGCCATCAACATTCTCAATGAATTGTATAATTTTTCTGGATTTAAAAGTTCCTTTAATTTTAAAATCTGTAGAAAGCTAAAAATCTGATGTCACAGCATTAATAAAAAAGCTGATAAATAAGGACTTAAATAGGCAGTTCTGTTCAATGTTTTTTAACTAACTGGTTTAGGATTTTTGAATTTAATCTTGTACATTTTTCAATACAAAATTAAATAATTTTAGGTAAAAAAAAAACAATAGAATCAAATAAATGATTAAATATTAATTATTAATATAAACAATTATAACTAATATGAAGTTTGTGTTTTCATATTTACTTTAAAAAGAAATATAATTGTATTTTGATAAAAACTATTAAAAGAATATTTAATAATGAACAATGGACAGAAAAAGTATAGGAGCTTGAATAATGAACATACTAACTGAAACAGCGTACAACTACCCTGAACCTAGAATTGTCAATAGAAATAGGCTATAACTTGCGACATCTATTTTAAACCCGCATTATGCAATAGGATGTTCGTTATACATAATCCGAGTTGAACTCAAAGTAAGCGACTCAATGCATATTCCAAGTCTAAAATTTGTAAGGTCTCAGACAATAGCGTATTCTTTTACAAAAAAAACACCATGTTAAATCAATAATTAATACCTTTAAAAAGTTGTAAGAGGCGTATTAACTTTCTTAGAATTATGGGATTAAATACGATAAAATCTGGGATTACAGTTGCTGCGATTTTTATGCTGGCAATATCAGCATATGGACAAGGCTCCTTCTCTGGTGGGCTGCAGCTGAACAATAATTTCTTCCAAAGGGATACCGCTATCGGTGCCGCAGGAACACCACAGTACGACAATCTACTATACGGCGGTGAGGGGGCGTTTAATCTCAACTACAGAATTTCCGGTTTCGATTTCGGACTACGGTTTGATTTTTATCAAAATTCAAATTTACCGAATCCACTAGACGCTTACACTGGACAAGGTATTGGATATTGGAGCATTCAGAAATCAGTACAGAGACTTGGGATCACAGTTGGCCACTTTTATGACCAGATCGGTAGTGGTATCATATTCCGTGCTTACGAAGAACGCCCACTTGCCATAGACAATGCCATCCTAGGCGTTCGACTAATCTATGACCTTACGGATAACTGGCAAGTCAAAGCGTTTACAGGAAGACAAAAAAACCCATTTGGTGCGAACGGCATTATCGTAGGCAATTACCAGCCAATTATCAAAGGATTAAACCTTGAAGGATTCCTCAATATAGGAGAAACAGGGGCAACAGTGCCAGGAATCGGAATCATCAACAGAACACTAGATCAAGGGTCGATGGACCTCATAGTAGCAGACATCAATACTTATGCGCCAATTGATAGTTTTATCCCAAAATACAATGTATATGCGATGACTGCCTACAATACCCTGTCTATTGGTAACATCTCTTGGTATGTGGAAGGCGCTTACAAAACACAAGAAGCAATTCTAGGTCCTACAGGCAAATTTATTAATCGCGACGGGAATTTAGCGTATACAAGTCTAAGTTATTCACGAAAAGGATTGGGGATCACGGTCTCTGGAAAAAGGGCAGATGATTTCACATTGAGAACCTCACCTACAGAAGTACTTAACAATGGGTTATTGAATTACCTGCCACCAATGGCAAGGCAAAACAGTAAACGGTTGCTGGCTCGTTACAATGCAGCAGTGCAAGAGTTAGGTGAATGGGGTTTTCAAATTGATCTCTTGTTTAAAGCAGGGAAAAACCTTCATGGTGTCGTCAATTATTCCAATATCAGTGATCTAAACAATAATCTGTTGTACCGAGAAATTTATACAGAATTCAAATATAAGAAATCTAGGGTTTGGAGCGCAACGGGAGGTGTACAATACCAACAATATAATCAAGCAGTTTTTGAAGGAAAACCGGGTGTGCCGCTTGTACAAAGTGTAGTGCCTAACCTAGAGTTTACCTACAAGCTTCCAGACAAGAAAAAGTCACTGCGTGTGGAGCTACAATATCAATATACAGAACAGGATTTTGGTCAATGGCTCTACGGTTTGCTTGAGTTTAACATTGCTCCGAATTGGTCATTTTCCGCTTCAGACATGGTGAATATCGTACCAAAAAAATCATCTAAGATTGAACACTATTACAGTTTCTCGACCTCTTATACTCGTAAAGCCAACCAATTTACCTTATCTTATGTCAAGCAAGTAGAAGGTGTTGTTTGTACTGGCGGCGTTTGTCGATTTGAACCTGCGTTTAATGGTGTACGGATGCAGATAAATTCACGATTTTAAATGAAGGCTTCATGAAATTCCTCAACACTTACATTCTGGCATTTATTGTGGTCGCACTTGGTTTTTCCTCTTGTACTGAGATAGGCCCCGAAATCAATATCCAACCGCCCAAACGAAAGGTGATCCTAGAAGAGTTTACTGGCGTTCGCTGCACCAACTGTATAGATGCACATCTAAAAACTGAAGACTTGTTGTCGCAGCACGGTGATAATCTAATTGTGGTGTCTATCCATACTGGTTTTTTCGCAGGACTATTACCTGAAAGCACTCAGGACTTCAAAACGAGTTATGGCAATGACCTCGATGCGTTGCTAGGACCTGTTTCGACATTTCCGTCTGCGGCAATCAATCGACAGTTATTTACGAATGAGTCGGACATTGTATTGGAATCGGGAAAATGGGCTGGCTATATTGCTGAGGAGTTGGCAAAAGACTCCCCAGTCGAGTTATCTGTAATCACTTCTTACGATGCGGGCTCTCGCAGCTTGACAGTAATTCCTGATATCACGTTTTACAGGGACATTAGCCGTACAGTACACATTTCTGTAATGCTTACTGAGAACAATATCGTCGATGCCCAGCTCTCCAATAATGGAACGATCCCAGACTATATCCACAAGCACGTATTGCGAGAAATGCTAACAAACGTTGCTGGCAATCCGATTACTGAGACCACTGTCAGCGCATCACCTGTGTCCTTACAATTTACGACACAATTACCAACCACTTGGGTTGCTGAAAACGTGTCTGCTGTTGTCTCTGTGCACTATCCAAGTCCTGATTACAGTGTGCTGCAAGCGGAAGAGACTAAAATTAATGATTAATGGTGAGTTTACTCCGAGAAGTCAACTTTGAAGCGCTTGAATCATATTTGCGTAAATTAAATTGTGTAGTTTGCTGTTATTGCTAGCTTTTGTCATACACATTTTATTTTGTTTTTATTTGATTGAATTTAAACAAAAAATGACTTTCTGGAGTGGACTCAATGGTTAATGGTTAGTTATTAATACAAAAAAGTGGGTTAATGATAAGAGGACAATACTTAGATTTCATTAATCATTATTTAAAGGGTGTTTAAAGTATAAATGTACTGCGACCCTAACAGGGTCGATTTTCATACTTGTTGTTTTTGCTAACATACTTTGACCACGATGTGGTCACCGCCCTGTCCCCTATAACCAATTGTTGTGTATTGATTACTAACAGCAACAGCATACTTTGACAACAATAAAGAGTATGTATGCTGCATGACCACATCGTGGTCAAAGTACGCTGCGCTGTTAGCCGCAAGCAAATCAAGGAAAGACCGACCCTGTTATGGGTCGCAGTAGCTTTAAATCACAATACTATTAATTTATTTCAATTTGAAATGCATTTAACTTATTCACAAAAACCTAAAACAACATGAAAAACACTGGTCATACTATGTGCTTGCTTAAGAACTGTGCAATTCAACCCAGATTCAAGGAAATGATCTCACAGAATCCAGCAAACAGTTAACAACTTTATTGTTGTAAAGTGTATCTTAGCAACCAATTTAATTTACTGATATGAAAGCATTGATTCCGGTGGCAGGAGTAGGTACACAACTCCGCCCACATACTTACACACAACCAAAGCCGCTGCTTCCTGTTGCGGGTAAGCCGATCATCTCTTTTATTATCGATCAGCTGGTTGAAATTGGAATAAAAGACTTTGTGTTTGTCATCGGGTATCTAGGAGACAAGATTCGGAATTATATTGAGAAAAATCACCAAAACATCAATCAGGAATACGTTCAGCAACCAGAAAGATTGGGCTTGGGTCATGCTGTTTGGACTGCCAGAGCACAATTTGCCAATGAAGATGAACTCTTTATAGTACTTGGAGACACCATTTTTGATGTCGATCTAAAGTTATTGCTAGCCCAACCCCACTCTGTTTTGGGTATTAAAAAAGTGGATGATCCTCGTAATTTTGGTGTTGCTGAGGTTGACGAAACCGGCAAGGTGGTCAGAGTCGTCGAAAAACCAAAAATCCCTAAATCGAATATGGCATTAGTTGGACTGTACAAGTGTACCGAAGTCCGCCAATTGATTGCTGCCCTGGATCACAATATTAAAAACGACATCAAGACTAAGGGCGAATTCCAATTGACCGACGGCATTCAGTATATGATTGAAAATGGCGCCATTTTTTCAACCATTCATGTCCATAATTGGTTTGATTGTGGGAAGAAGGAGATTTTGCTGGAAACCAATGCCATTTTGCTCCAAAAACCAGAATTTACCAATAAGACCCTACCCGACTTTGACAATAGTATCATCATTCATCCAGTGAGTATTGGGATTGACTGCAAAATCACCAATAGCATAATCGGTCCTAATGTTACCGTTGCAGAAAACACTGTAATCGACTCCTCCATTATCAAAAATTCGATCATTGGGCAATTTTCGCGCATCGAGGGTGTCGCTATTCATTCCTCGGTTATTGGTAACGATGCTTCTATCAAAGGATTTAGCCAAAGTCTGAATATCGGTGATAACAATGAAATTGATTTTAGTTAACTAGATTTCTTTTATGGCGTACCCCTTCATTCCTATCATATCTGGTTTACCAACAGACTTGATACTCATTACGGGTCGTAACTCTATGAAAAATCCGTCCTACGATTCCAAAACATAACAATTTTTAATATCTTAGCTTTCTCCACTAAGCAAATAACGATTTCACACCTGCAATCTCATTGTATGTTAATTGTAAGTCAGTAAAGGAAATTGATAATCTTGCGCTAACAGCCTAAAAAATATAAATTAGCGCACGAAGAAAATCGTTATTGGGCGGCCCGTATAAAGTCCGCGAATATAGTGCAGTAGTATAAATTTCAAATTACCAATGGACAAATGAATAAAGTAAGAGAAATAGATGATTCTGCCTTAGGAATTTCGCGACGAAAGTCGGGAAAAGGTTTTGCGTTTTATGATGAAGATGGCAGCAAAATTACCGACAAGCCAACCCTAAAAAGACTACGGCAATTGGTCATCCCACCCATGTGGTCAGACGTGTTAATTTGTCGCTTCGATGATGGCCATATCCAGGCGATTGGCCGTGATGCCAAAGGAAGAAAACAATACATTTATCACTCCGTTTATGAGAGACTAAAGCAAGAAGCAAAGCATCGAAAGATGGTCGATTTTTCTGAGGTATTACCAAAGATCAGAAAAAAAGCGCATACCGATTTAAAAGGTAGGACTTGGAAGAAGAAAAAATTACTTGCACTTATTATCCTGATTTTGGATGAGTATGGTATTCGTATCGGAAACAGGCAATATTTAAAAAAGAACGGTACCCACGGACTCACCACACTCAGAAGAAAACATTTGACACTTGAAGAAGAGGAGGTCGTGTTTACTTTTAAAGGAAAGAGTAATAAAGATAGGGAGGTGCATATTGATGATGAAGAATTAATCCCTTTTATTATGGAGGCTGCCGAACTGCCGGGCTATGAGATTTTTAGATATAAGGACAGCTCAGGTAAATTCCAAGATATTGATAGCGATGATGTCAATACCTACATTCATCGTTTTATGGGTTCCGATTTTTCAAGCAAGGATTTTAGGACCTGGGCAGCAAATCGATTGGCTATTGAATGCTACTCCGAAGCGATTAAGGACCTGAAAAAAGGAAGTCGTAAAAAGTTCAGTAATATCGTAATCAAAATGGTGGCGGCCGAATTAGGCAACACACCTACAGTATGCCGCGACTACTACGTACACCCTGCTATTTTTAACAAAATCGATGAAAAATCGATTTCAATGCCGAACCCGCATAAAGAAACTCGCGGAAAATATACGCTGACCGCAAGCGAGAAATTGGCTCGCGATATTATTCAGAATAGTTATGTTTAGATAGCCACACCCAAAACAAGAGCCATTACAACACACCATAAGTGGAACAATTGCAATGCTTGAAGGTGAAAATATAGATTTTGAATTCAAAACAGATTATATTAGAAGAATAGAAAGGAGCGATAATAAGTTGGAAATAGCTTTTGATCTGAACACAAGTAGATTAATTAACTTAGAAATAGGAAAGCCAGATGATAACAAGCGACAATGACGCATGTCGCCGATCCGTTGTCAGTATTAAAGAATAATCATGAAAGAAGATATTTGGAAACAACCAGCTGAAGGATTTACTGATGAAAGTATTGGAAGGACAGAGGAACAAATCGTTCAAAAAGAAACTGAAATCGGATTTAAATTTCCTAATCTATACAGGGAACATATGAAAATCCAAAATGGTGGATATTTATGGAAAAGTGCACTAGTTTATAATGGTGAAGTGAAGGAGCTTTTTTTTAATGATTCAAAGATTGACCAAATTATCAATCATGGAGGTGATAAGACGCTAAAAGATGTACTACTTGGATATATGGAAGAAGAAGAACTTGAGAAATCGACAGCATCCAAATTCATTAATTTAGAAAGACTTCCTATTCTATCATGTATGGATGGCCATTCGATGCTTTGTTTTGATTATGGTTATAATGTTGAATCAGCGTATGAAATTCCTCAAATTGTACATTTTGAATTAGAATCTGCTGAGAATGGATATGAAGAAATATTAAGAGTTAAATCTTATGATGACTTAATTAACAACTTAGTCTATTACGGTTACGAATCAACTTCATTTTATATCGGACTAAAAACTGATGAGTTAATAGAGACAATTGCAGCGCTTTTCAATAAGACATTTGACTTAGAACTTAAAGAAAAGACAGATGACGGTTATGGTTGGTATAATTTCGAGAAGTGGTACTCTGGTGAATTAAAAATAAATCGTAAACTTTCTGCTCGCATTAAAATAACACCAAATCAATTTCTTAGTAAAACCTATCTACTTCAGAACAACAAAGATTTTAGTTATGTTTTGGATATAGATGTAAGAACTGGAGTAGAATCATTTCAAGACAACTCTAATTATTTAAAATCAATTATTGAGAAAAATTTACAACCATTTTTATCAATAATAAACTGGGATTTTTTACTAATTCCTTATCATAAGGAGAACTTAGAAGCGTTGGAAAAATTAAAGAAATCAGTTGAATTCAAATAGAAGTCGAATAAAGAAAAACTAACGCTAACGATGTTCCTGTGTCTGTATTCACAAGCGGGCGTAAAGCGCAAGCAATGAGCGATGAGCGTTCTATGTATGTAATCAACAAAAAACGAAAATTGAAAACTGAGTTACTCCGAAAAATGGATCAACCGGGATTTACTTTGACTTCAATGATCTCGTCATTACCAATACAGCCGACCTCCATGTCCACAAGAAAATTGACATGAGCAATTGACTGTAAAAGGTGCTGCGAAGCTAGAAGAAATAGACCTGCTAGCAAAAGAAGTTAATACAAATTCGTGGAATGAGAACAAGGATCGTTTTCAAATGTAAATAGTTGTAATTCATTGATAATCATGTTGAATAAATTCAGAATACTGAGAAAATTAAATGCTCAATTAGAATATGATTCAATTATAGAATATATTGGCACTGAAATACCTCTGGATATATCGAAAAGTGGAGAAGTTATCGCCAAAGAAATTATATCAATCGTTGGAGGAAAATTCGGCGTAAAAGTAAAATCTATAAAAGAAAACAATATTGAAAAGACAATAGCTAAATACGGAATTATAGATTTGAATTTGGAAATTTGTAGTAGAATAACATCATCTAGTGGAAAAGGAATTCAATTACTAAAAGATAATGGCTGGATTGGTCAAGATACTGGCAATTCATCATCACATGAGGACTTCGACTTTTATGAAGAGATGCTTTCTGAAATATCAGAAAATTAAAAGTACCTGAAAATCTATGCTTCGGTAATAAATCAGAATGAAAGATGGATAAAAGCAAAGAAATATCTCGTTCTTCAGATGTTGAGAGGAGAAAAAATTAACCCGATTCCTGAAGACCGGATAATGGTGTTTCGAATTGAGGATATGTGTCTTAGTAACTATTCCGGAATATGGCTTTGGAAACATTTCTACTTTTAGCAGAAGACTATAACTTAGAACATACTGTCTGATTACCAACCCCAAAAACCTAACCCCCTAACCCCTAAAACTCCGATTTAAAGTGAAACTTCACCTCAGGAAACTCATCCTGCGCCATCTTCAACATCCAAGCGGACTCGGCTAAAAAGACCGCCTTCCCAGATTTATCCGTGCCCATATGACGTTTCTTCTTAGTAATAAACGCCTTCAATTTCTCAGGGTCTTCAGCACTCAGCCAACACGCTTTGTGGAGACTCACCGGCTCATATTTGCACTTCGCACCGTACTCGTGCTCCAATCGATATTGGATTACCTCAAACTGGAGTGCGCCCACAGTACCAATGATTTTGCGATTGGACATCTCCTTATAAAATAACTGCGCAACGCCTTCATCCATCAACTGATCAATCCCCTTGCTCAATTGCTTGGCTTTCATGGGGTCAGCATTGACTATATAACGAAATTGCTCAGGAGAAAAACTCGGAATCCCTTTAAAATGCAGCTTCTCGCCTTCTGTTATGGTATCACCAATCTTAAACTTACCAGAGTCGTACAAACCAATGATATCACCAGGATAGGCCTCATCAATTACTGACTTTCTGGCTGCCATAAAAGAAGTCGGATTTGAGAACCGTAACTTCTTTTCAGAGCGTACATGATAATAGTATTTACTGCGTTCGAACATCCCAGAACAAATCCGCACAAAGGCAATTCGATCCCGGTGTTTTGGGTCAATATTCGCATGTATCTTAAAGACAAAACCACTGAATTTTGTTTCTTCAGGTTTCACCTCGCGCTCTTCTGTATGACAGGGTTGTGGTGTAGGAGCAATCTCAACAAAACAATCCAACAATTCCTTGACGCCAAAATTGTTGATCGCACTACCGAAAAACACTGGTGAGAGATTCCCTTCCAGATACGTTTTACGGTTAAATTCCGGATAGATACTGGTTACCATTTCAACCTCTTCGCGTAATTCGGCAACTAAGCGTTCCGGTATATTTTTATCCAATATCGGATCACTAAGATCTGTGATTTTGATGACCTCTTCTTCAGCCTGTTTGCCGTGAGCATTAAACAGGTTCAGCTGATTTTCGAAAATGTTATAAACACCCTTAAACTCTGGCCCCATACCGATTGGCCAACTCAATGGCGTCACATTCAGACCTAACTTTTGCTCTACTTCATCAAGCAGTGCCACCCCATCTTTCCCATCACGGTCCATCTTATTAATGAACACAATGACTGGGGTATTGCGCATTCGGCACACTTCCACCAGTTTTTCCGTTTGTTCCTCCACCCCTTTCGCAACATCAATCACCACAATCACACTATCAACTGCAGACAGTGTTCGGTAAGTATCTTCCGCAAAGTCTTTGTGACCAGGCGTATCAAGGATGTTGACCTGTAGGTCTCGATATTCAAAACCCATGACGGATGTCGCAACAGAAATCCCTCTTTGTTTTTCAATTTCCATGAAATCCGAGGTTGCTGTTTTCTTAATTTTATTGGATTTTACTGCGCCCGCAATCTGTATCGCACCGCCAAACAGCAAGAGTTTCTCTGTCAATGTAGTCTTACCGGCATCCGGGTGACTAATAATGGCGAAGGTCCGACGCCTTGCTATTTCTTCTGTAAAGCTCATGAGCTTATTTTCGTTCAATAATTATTCATACAAAGGAAATTCCCTCATATACGCTTCAATTTCTCCTTTTATTTTTTGTTGTAATGCCGCATTCTCATGATCACTGATCACCGTATCCATCCATTCCACGACTTGCACACAATCTTTTTCCTTAAATCCTCTAGAAGTTACCGCTGCCGTCCCAACACGAATGCCAGACGTTACCATAGGGCTTTGCGTGTCAAATGGCACCATATTCTTATTAACAGTGATCTCTGCCTTAACCAGAGCATTCTCTGCATCTTTTCCAGTAACATTCTTCGAGCGCAAATCAATCAACATCATGTGATTATCAGTTCCACCAGATATAATGTTGTATCCCTTGTTCAGTAATGCTGTAGCCATCGCCTGTGCATTCTTGATCACTTGCTTGCCATACGTAGTAAATTCAGGTTGTAGTGCTTCATAAAATGCTACCGCTTTTGCAGCAATTACGTGTTCAAGAGGGCCACCTTGCATTCCAGGAAACACACCAGAATTCAGAATACCCGACATCTTACGAATGTTCCCTTTTTTAGTTTTTAGTCCCCAAGGGTTTTCGAAATTCTCTCCCATCATAATCAAGCCGCCTCTTGGCCCCCTCAACGTCTTATGTGTTGTAGTCGTTACAATATGGCAATGTGGAATTGGATCATTCAAGAGTTTAGCAGCAATCAAACCTGCTGGGTGCGCAATATCGGCAAGCAATAACGCACCAACCTCATCAGCAATAGCCCGAAATCGTGCATAGTCCCAATCACGTGAATAAGCAGAAGCGCCACAAATCAACAGTTTGGGTTGCACTTCACGAGCTTTAGCGGCCACTTTATCCATATCAATCAATCCAGAATCGGGCTCCACACCATAAAAATGTGGTTCATATACCTTTCCAGAAAAATTAACCGTACTCCCATGCGATAAGTGCCCACCATGAGACAAGTCAAAACCAAGGATTCGATCTCCAGGCTTCAAACAAGCAAGGAACACGGCTGCATTGGCCTGAGCACCAGAATGTGGTTGTACATTTGCGTAAGCAGCACCAAACAATTGCTTCACTCTATCAATCGCCAATTGCTCAATTTTGTCAATGACTTCACAACCGCCGTAGTAGCGTTTTCCAGGGTAGCCTTCCGCATATTTATTCGTTGCGCAAGAGCCCATGGCATTCATTACCGCTTGGCTGGTAAAATTTTCAGAAGCAATGAGCTCAATCCCATTTTGCTGTCTCCTTAGTTCTTCCTGAAGTAGGTCAAATATCTGATTGTCTTGTACCATAATTGAATTGTTTTATAAGGCGCAAAAATACTATTTTTTTGCTACCAGTATTGATTTTCATCCACTTATTTAGCCGCAATTAGTACAATTTAAATTATTTTGGGCGCGAATTCCAGCCAGGCAGTGATCGGCTATCTGGGACGCTACTTGAGAGAGTGCTGGATAGCCGGGTGCCAAATGAGCGTTTTGCCCTGCGAGATGGGGCGAATGCGGTATTGCCCCTAAACATTACAACAAACAAATGACTTATCGCGTAAGTGAATGACTAAAAGTATTCATTGTAACACATGTTTGTAACCACCCAAATCAAACTGGGTTAATAAAGTGCAATTATCAGTTAACCCCTATTCAAATTCTGTAAGTTTTATGCTATATTTATCATGTAATATTTTAACCATGAAAACGAAAAATTTTTTTCTACTAACGACCTACCTTCTTATCATTTTTTCTACTACTACTTTGTATTCCCAGATCAAAGTTGGTGTAGATGCGGACTTATCCACGCCACCACATCCCTCATCTGTAATGGAAGTGGTGAGTCAGACAAAGGGATTCCTACCACCTAGACTCACAAAGGTACAGCGGGATGCCATTGCTGCACCAGCCGAAGGATTAACCATTTACAATACAACAGAAAGCTGTATGAATGTATTTGACGGTACAATCTGGAATACCTATTGTGAACTAAGGTTTTCAACAGCTTGCAATTGTGTGGAATATCTGATGGATTATGGACTTGCAACTGAAGCATGGATAGCAATCGCACCTCCACCTGATTACGACAGAGATTGGCTTGTAGCTGGAACAAACGCCGAACCTCAAAGTATTCTTGACACGATTTACACGCAAGGTCGGGTAGGGATCGGTACGGCATCGCCAACAGAAAGGCTACACGTAAACGGCAACTCCTTTCACGAAGGACTAATTGTTGATATCAATGGAAATTCTCAGATGTTCATTCGACCTAATGATGGTACTGGTAATTATCATAGATATTGGAATACACTAGGAACATTAACCTCTACAAGGACAGCCGACGGTGTTGCTTATCAAGAAATTATTTCTGTTTTGAATACTGATGGACTTTCTGGCAATTACAGAATGATGTATGGTGGTTACGACGTTGCAGGATCACCAATTACCTGGAAAGGTGCATACACCATACGTTACGACAATGGATATCTTGGTGTTCACAACAACAATCCTCAATACACACTAGATGTGACTGGTACTGCCCATGCAGATACGATCAACGTAAACAATAATTACATCTTACCAGTGGTAGACGGCACAAGTGACCAGGTAATCACAACAGATGGTGCGGGGGTTACAAGCTGGGCAACGCCTGTCTTAGGTGTTACTGCAGGTCCAGGATTAACTGGTGGTGGAACCTCAGGAACGATTACTCTAAACGCTGCAGCAGACAATGGTTTAAATGTAGATGTAGCGCAGGATAAAATCCAACTAGGCGGCCCACTCACAGAAAACACAACGATTACACAAGGAGCTTATAACATGGTACATAATCTGTCTGCCGCTGGTGACTTTGAAATACAAGACAATGGCAGCCCGATTTTTAATGCCAATAGTTCTGGTAATGTTGGTATTAATACAAACAATCCTAGGCGGTTGTTTCATGTTGATTCCGATTTTGATAATGTCATAGATTCTACGTTTCAAATTAGAGACGATGGTAACATCTCAATTGGTAGGGAAGTCTTTGAAGGTATCGTAAATATTTCCACTAGTACGTCTAGTGCCGGTGCCAATACTTTTGAGGCTCAGAATCGTGCTCAATTAGTATTCCGTGATTCGAATGGAGATCGATCTTATGCCACAGGATTTGATACTGGACTTTTGATGGGCGGTAATTGGGTCGATTTCAATACAGCAGCTATCGCAGGAACAGAGCCTACGGCGGATTTCTATTTGAATGGAAATGGGTCTGTTGGCCTAGGGACATTTAGACCAAGGGCAAAGCTTCATGTAGCCTCTACTAGTGGCGGTTTCATACTTCAGGATACCGATTCCGAGCTGAACGGCGCAACCCATAACAACAGCATCCAATTTCATGATTCCACTGATGCGATTACTGGGTTATTAGGCTTTTCAACAAATGTAGAATTACTTACTATTCAAAACCGAAATGATAATGGTGCAATTGGCTTTTATGCGGGTGGTCTTTTCGAACGAATGAGAATAACTTCTGCTGGTAATGTTGGAATTGGAGTTGTAAATCCTACTACTCCTTTACAAATGGGTAGTGGTGCTCGTGTTACAGCGGCAGGCGTCTGGACCAATGCTTCCGACGCTCGCTTGAAGACGAATGTTCAAGATATGCGATATGGCTTAAAGGAAGTCATGAAGCTGCGGGCTGTAAATTATGACATGAAAAAAGGCGGAACTCCTCAGATCGGTTTTTTGGCTCAGGAAGTGCAAAACATCATTCCTGAAGTGATCAGTGGACGGGAAGGAGATATAGAGAAAGGGGAAACCCTGGGACTTTCTTATGGACAACTCCTTCCTGTTTTAACAAAAGCTATTCAAGAACAACAAAAGGTCATTGAACAGTTGCAAGCTGACCTGGAGACTCAAAATAAGACAACCACTCAATTGATTCGTGAACTTCAATCTGAAATTTCAGCCTTAAAAGAAAAAAGAAAATAATGGTTCGTGATTGACGGGTTTGTTTTGTAATCTTTTCCTATTTGTATCTAATTTCTAAAACCTAACCCCTATCAAGGTGCGTAGCATCGTCCCTATTTGTAACCAGTCCCTAAAACCTAGCCCGTATCAAGGAGCGTAGCATCGTCCCTATTTGTAAACCAGCCCCTAAAACCTAACCCCTATCAAGGTGCGTAGCATCGTCCCTATTTGTAACCAGTCCCTAAAACCTAACCCGTATCAAGGTGCGTAGCATCGCCCCTATTTGTAAAGCAGTCCCTAAAACCTAACCCCTATCAAGGTGCGTAGCATCGTCCCTATTTGTAACCAGTCCCTAAAACCTAGCCCCTATCAAGGAGCGTAGCATCGTCCCTATTTGTAAACCAGCCCCTAAAACCTAACCCCTATCAAGGTGCGTAGCATCGCCCCTGTTTGTAAACCAGCCCCTAAAACCTAACCCCTATCAAGGTGCGTAGCATCGCCCCTGTTTGTAACCAGTCCCTAAAACCTAACCCGTATCAAGGTGCGTAGCATCGTCCCTATTTGTAACCAGCCCCTAAAACCTAGCCCGTATCAAGGAGCGCAGCATCGTCCCTGTTTGTAACCAGTCTATTCACTACACGCTGCACCATCACACACGCTTCGCTATTTTCACGGATTAAAACCTGCTTGATCTGCGGTGATTCTACCCTATTTGCAACTAAAAATCAATCCTGAAAAGATACCCCAAACCGCTTTAATACACCTTTAACAATTATTCGCAAGTTTCTGGTTATTAATAAATTAAGCCTATTAACAGAATGTTAAACCACCATATTCGCCCTATGTCACTTACTCAATAGATACTAATTGGCATATCATTCGCATTATAGTTAGTAATTAATTGTTCACTAAAACAATTTGAATATGACAACTGGAAAAAATAAAAACGAGAAAAAAGGAATGATGGTTACTGGATCAATCCATATCATATTAGCAGCATTGTGCTTGCTTCCATTCATGTCATTGGTAGATATTGAGGAGCCAAAGAAAAACCATATCGCAATAAAACTGACACCGCCGCCTAAGGAGAAAGTGAAAAAAGTAGTGAAAAAACCGTTAAAGCCAACCACTGAAAAGGCTAAAGCTTCTCAGGCACCACCAAAGACAATTCCGAAACCAGCTAAAACAGCTCCAAAGCCAAAGGCAAAACCTGTCCCTAAGCCGAAAGCAAAACCAGTAGCGAAGCCTGCGCCAAAGCCAAAACCAACTCCTAGGCCAAAGCCAGTAAAGACACAACCGAAGCCAACAACACCGCCAGCTCCAAAACCGAGCCCAAAACCGGCTCCAGCATCTAACCCAGCGCCTCCTGTGAATGTGCCAGCTGTGCCTGCTCCAGACGAAACGGCTGCAAACACTGGATCACCAAAAAATCCATCAACTGGAAATAGTGGTGAGGGAAAAACCCCAAGTGACAATGACTCAGGAACTGCGGAAGTAGATGAGAAGGGAGAAGATCTGTTTAGCAGAAAAGTGACTTACAGACAAGATATTACTAATCTGATCAAAGAAAGTGGGAAAATTAGTGTTGACTTATGTGTCAATAGAAGTGGGAAGGTAGTTTCAGCAGTATACAATAAGGAAGGATCAACAATCCATGATAGAAAACTGACAAAATTGGCTGAAGATGCTACGAAACACTATAAGTTTGAGAAGGATAGTGGCGCACCAACGAGTCATTGCGGAAAACTGACTTTCGTCTTCAAAATTGAAGACTAACAACATCGAAGAATAATGGTAATTGAATAGGTAAGCCAGCACCCATCATTTTGGAGCGCTGGCTTTTTTATTATAATAATCAAGCATTAAAAAAGTTACCCTACACTAATAATTAATCATTAACACTGATCACTAATCACTGAAAAAGTACGTCACAAATCATGTTTTTGTTGATTATCGCTTGACTTTTGCACTGATTTGATAAATTAGACAACAAACTTCTGCTTTTTTTTGCTCAAACTGGAATAATTTTGTTAATTTGAATTAACATATCAGGCTTCCCCCCAATGAAATGAAACTTTGATGGTTAATTTGTAGTATAAGATATTATACTATTAAATATTATCGTTTAAATAAAAGCCGATAATTTGAGAGTCGTAAAACAATTTTATAATTATTTTTTATCAAAAGACAGAAATTTTGTTCGGGAATTGACAGATATTCTGGGATTTGTCCCAGGTGATTTATGCCTGTATAGACTGGCATTTTCGCACAAATCTTATACCCATAAGATTAAAACGCTCTCTACAAGATCCACTAGAAACAATGAGCGATTGGAGTATCTTGGTGATGCTGTACTAGGCACCATTGTTGCAGATTACCTGTTCAAAAAATATCCGCAAAAGGACGAAGGTTTTCTAACCAAAATGCGTTCTAAAATAGTAAAACGGAAATCTCTAAATGCCATCGCAGATCAAATGAATCTGGATGTATTCCTAAGAAGTTATGGTGTCGAAGCAGTTAGTAACTCCATGCTTGGAAACGCGCTAGAAGCTTTTATCGGAGCAATCTATCTCGATTGTGGGCACGAAGGCACTCGTAGATTTATTGTAACTCGAATGTTGAAACGATACCTCAATGTCAGAAACCTCGAAACCTTCGATGACAATTATAAAAGTCAGTTGTTAGAATGGTGCCAAAAACGGGAAATGACAATCACTTACAAGGTACTCTCAAAATTCAAATTCGACAATCGTGACCGTTTCAAGGTATGCGTTCTTGTCAACAACGAAAATTTAGCTATCGCAGAAGACTTTAGTAAGAAAAGTGCTGAACAACTGGCCTCCAAAGATGCATTGAGCCAATTATTACTAACTACCACTGTTGCTGAATAGTTGACATTTCAATACAAATAAGACAAATGCCTGACAAGGTGCTTTAGTATCAGGCGAAGCCGTCTCTATTTGTAAACACAATAAAACTAGTTATCCTCGTTTTTCAAATCAAAATATGTGTGCTTTAACAAACAAAATGTTACTTTCACCCTAAACAAAATTATTCCATCAGAGTTTAGTTGATATGAAAAAAGTACTAAAGTGGCTCGCTATTGGGCTAGGAGCGTTGATCGCACTAGTAGTGATCGCAGGCATTATTTTAAATAAGAAAAAGCCAACAGGTAAGACCGGACCAGAAGCTGAGGCACTAGCGCAAAAAGTGTTTACAGCAATCAACCATGAGGCATGGGATTCGACACGAGTACTCACTTGGTCGTTTATGGGTATGCACCATTACGTATGGGATAAACAGCGAAACTATGCCCAAATCAAATGGGGTGATAATGAGGTGCTGATGAAACTGGATCAAGTAACAGGCGATGCATTTGTCAACGGGAAACCAGTAACAGGAAAGCAGAAGGAAAAACTGATCAAAAAAGCCTGGTCGTTTTGGTGTAATGACTCATTTTGGTTTTGTGCCCCGTCCAAAGTGTTTGACAAAGGAACAGAACGTAGCATTGTTGATCTGGAAAACGGGTCGAAAGGGTTGATGATAACCTATGCTTCCGGTGGTGTGACACCAGGCGATAGTTACCTATATGAATTGGATGAAAACGGGCTGCCAGTAAGCTGGCAAATGTGGGTGAAGATTATCCCAATTGGTGGTATAAGTAATACGTGGGAGGGATGGACGACTACCAAGACAGGCGCTAAAATCTCTACTAAGCATGGCGGAATTGTGAGTATGACAATGAAAAACGTGCAAGGTGTAATGACTTTTGAAGAAGCTGGTTTATCCAGTGACCCTTTTATAGACCTAAAGCCATAAGGTTGTCCTTGCTTCAAGCAAAACCTATCAAAATGCAATAAATAAAGGGTTCCCGATTAAGGAACCCTTCACTAACCTAAATCCAACTCATTAACTCAATGGTGTGGTTTATAACAGTTAAAGCACATTAGAAGCGGCTTGATTACTGATTACCCGCAGTTTGCTTAGTTTCTACTGTAGTAATTTCTCCTGAGAGTGTCAATGTTACTGGCTCTTCTGTAGCATTGGTAAACACGTTAAGCGTTTTACGCTGTTTACCTGATTTTCCTTTTGAATTGAAAGAGGCCGTGATGACGCTTGACTCTCCTGGAAGAATCGGCTCTTTTTTATAATCACCTACCGTACAGCCACAAGGAGCTTTGACCTGGTTAATTAATACTGGGACTTTGCCATTGTTGACAAACGTAAAATCGTGCTTTACAACCTCTCCTTGACTGATTTTCCCAAACTCGAATATTGGTGTTTCAAAATCTAAACTTGGACCAGTGGGTGCGGTGACCTGAATAACTTGTGCACTGTTACCTGACTTTTGTGCCTCAATTTGTTTGCAACTAGTAAATAACACCAGCCCCATCAATAAACTTAAAATACCAGAAGTGATTATTTTCATAACTTTTTAATTTTGTATTAGGTCAAACCTAACGATTAACTAATAATTTAGTTTAAAGATAAAACTAATTATTTAGTTAATCAACTATTTTGTTAGTTAAATGAAAATACTTTTACTTTTTGAGACAAAATCACTGGCTTTTCTAAGAGAATGGAGAGCCGATTTGAAGGAAGACGAGTATATCGGCCCAAAGCCTGAAAAACCTTTGCATAATTAGGCTACTATTTAATTGATAATTGTTCCACCCAACATTAAATTCCGATACTTCATAATGTCGTCAATAGCTACATTAGATCCTTGATTAGCTCTAATTAGAGATGGATTAATGCTGCTAACTCTAGATAAAAGTAAAGTTTGTTTTTGAAGAGATTATCTATTATTAAAGTCAGTTGTAAATCAATACGATTCTTTTCCGGGTAGAGCGGTTTGTTACCTCCCCGCTCCCCCACAGACCCGTACGAGCGGATTTCCCGCATACGGTTCCTCTAAATTAAGGGTTCGCTTTAAATTTTGAGTGACGTATTGTAGGTTTTAGTACTGTACAGTGCTCGTTAAGTACTGCGGTATAGTACTCCCATGTTCTAGCAAAGCCTCCTCTACGATTAAGCCATTTTGCCAATGTTTTAACAACTAAGTGGTAAAAATCTTTTAATCGTTTGAAATTGAAAGTGATGCCGTAATAGTTATAGTAGCCTCGAAGCTTCACGTTTAACCTTTCAATTAATTCGTTTAGCTTTGTGTGTCTGTTCAACTTTATCCATGTTCTAACCTTGGTTAGGGATAAATTGAACTTTTTACGGCTCGTTTTACGCTTTAGTACTTTGTGTCCTTTTCTTGACTTATCCAAATAGTGCGTAAAACCTAGAAAATCAAAACCACGTGTACCTCCTTTTTCCCTGTTCTCTAAGTCTAGTAGTTTTGTTTTATCTGGGTGTAGTCGTAGTCCGTACTTGGCAAATCGCTTACCTAGTACTTTCATGACTCTTTCCGCGTCTGTTGGATCCGAAAAGCCTAGTACAAAGTCGTCTGCATATCTAACTATCATGCTTCTTCCTTTCAGTAAAGGCTGGATTCGTTCACTGAACCATTTGTCCAAAACATAGTGAAGATAGATATTGCTCAGTAGTGGAGATATTACTCCACCTTGTGGTGTGCCTTCTTTTGGATAGGTCAATTGACCTTCCTCTAGTATGCCTGCCTTGAGCCATTTATCTATCATCTTCCTTATCACTCCGTCTTTAATCCGTTTGTCTAGAAAACTGCGGAGTAGTCTATGAGATATTTCTCCGAAAAAATTCTGGATATCTGCATCAATTATATAGCGACACTTGCCATAGCTCACTTGCTCGAATAATGCCTCTATCGCTTGATGCTGTGATCGTCCTGGTCTGAATCCATAGGAGAAATCTTTAAATTTCTGCTCATAGATTATTTCCAGTACAAACTTTACCCCTGATTGTAGTACCTTATCCTCTATCGTCGGTATTCCTAATGGGCGAAGTTTCCCTTTCCCTTTTGGAATGTACGTCCGTCGTATATTCGGGGCTCGATACTTCCCTGTCCTGAACTTTTCCAGTAACAAGGTTAGGTTCTTATCCAAATGCTTTCCGTAATCTTCCCATGTTTGTCCGTCCACTCCACTTGCACTTGTTTTCTTCATCGATTTGTAGCAACTCTTTAGTAGCTCCTTATCTATGAATCCATGCAAATTGTGTAGTGCTGCGTCTTTGTGTTTTCTAGAGCGTGTTGCTATCTGCTCTCTTTTCGTTGACATTAATTCATTGTACTGGTACATTGTAATGTTTCCTTTTTACAGTTCCTTAAAATAGGCTTGCCCCTTCCCTAATCAGTGGCTTTCTGACGGTTCAGATTTCCCACTTTTCTAACGGTACTATGAGCAAACTAAGACTTCCTTCGTCCTTCTCTTAGTCTTCGGTCTCCCTCGACTTTCGATACCAATCAACAAGTCACTTTCCTTAACTAACTACTGGCGGACTTGTGTACCAATAGCCTTTAGTCAATTTGGGCAAGGCTGACTTCTCACACCTTGTCTTTGATTGGAGACGGTAGGACCTCCCGTGTTCCCGTACACACCCTTCATATCTTTGAACCAGCCTTAGACCCCGCCCGAATCTTCATACATTAACCTGTTGACATGTACAATGATGCTGCCCAGACACGCCCAACGGTCTAGGCTTCAGAAATAGGACTTTCGAGGCTCAATACTGATCCTTCAATATTCGCTGTCTACGCTTCGTGCAGACATCTCTACCTACTACGCAAGACTCGCTTCTGACTGCTTGGCTTAGCTTTATCAGGTGGGATTCTAACCCACTAATGTGTTTCGAAGTATTTCTCTTATTTGTTAACGCTTTTATAAGTTCCCTACTTCACGGGCTTTTCACGGCGCAATAAGCGTTTCCCTTTTTTATGTTAACAACATTCTATCATTTGTTTATAACCATAATCGTTCCTTTTCTTTAAGGAAATTTCCTCTAATTTGGTTAATTTTGCAGCAACAAATACAGATAGCAAAATGGCAGTAACAATAGAATCACAATCAATTGCATCAAGCAATTTTAATTTCCCAAATCAAACTAATTTTTATAAAGGTAAGGTAAGGGATGTCTACACGATAAACAATAAGTTTTTAGCAATGGTGGCTACTGATAGAATCTCTGCATTCGACCACGTACTTCCACGACCAATTCCGGCCAAAGGACAGGTTTTAAATCAAATAGCAGCCTACTTTTTGGAGGCGACTAAAGATGTTGTTCCAAATTGGGTAATCCACACACCAGATCCTAATGTAACGATTGGGCATCACTGTAACCCGTACCCAGTAGAAATGGTTATTAGAGGCTACTTGACTGGACATGCCTGGCGAACTTATAAATCAGGAAAGCGCATGCTTTGTGGTGTGGTATTACCAGAAGGACTAAAAGAACATGACAAATTTCCTACACCAATCATTACTCCCACAACAAAAGAGGATGAAGGTCATGACATGGACATCACGAGAGAAGAGATTATCAGTCAGGGAATCGTTTCAAAGGAGGAGTACGAGCAATTAGAACAGTATACTTATAAGCTGTTTGAACGCGGCACTCAAATGGCTAAGGAACGAGGACTCATACTTGTAGATACTAAATACGAATTTGGAAAATCAAAAGATGGACGGATATTACTAATTGACGAGATACACACTCCTGACAGCTCCAGATACTTTTACCTAGAAGGCTACCAACAACGCCAGGAAAATGGAGACAATCAAAAGCAGTTGTCAAAAGAATTTGTAAGAGAGTGGCTTATGGAGAATGGATTTCAAGGTCTAGAAGGACAACAAATGCCACATATGGATGATGCCTTTATCAATTTAGTAACCCGACGGTACATTCAACTTTACGAGCAAATTACTGGACTTCAATTTCAAAACCATACATCTGATAATATTGAAAAGAGAGTACAAGATAATATTCTAAAATATCTAAATGAACTCTCTTAAACCCGTATTTAAATTAATCTAATTTTTACTTAAAAAACATGGCGTTTTTTTTTGATTAGTGTTAAAAAAATCTTATTTTTCTATAATATTACAATACAGTTAAAATTTCTATACAGCTAGCAAACAATATTTAGATGAAAAAACTCTTACTAATAGTCTTATCCCTTTCATTTTTGACCCCTCTCTTTAGTCAAAATGTCGGTATTGGTCTTACCAATCCAGCACAAAAATTACATGTTCAAGGCAACCTAAGATTAGAAGGTAGAACGGTTTTCTTTGGTCCTAAACAAACATTGTATGGAGATAACAGCAGTGCCTTTTATCTTGATGGCGGTCACGCAACGATTGTTCAACTTATCCTTAGAGATCCCGACAATACTCAGTATGGTAGGGTTTCTGGATCTGGAGGTGGAAGATACTTTGGTCTTAGGGATGGAGATGGCAACTGGACGTACTTAACGGACAAGGATGTTAGCACAAGTTTCAGAGTCGACAATAATGAGAAAATGAGAATTCTCGCCAACGGTCGAGTTGGTATCGGGACTTCTTCACCAAATGCAAAACTTTCAGTAATAGTAGATACACTACAGCATGGGCTCTCAGTCTTGTCTCCTCACTTTGGCAATACTTACCTTTCACATGTCAATGGAAACTCGTACATCGCAGGTAAAAATTTGATTTTCCGTACTACTAATACCAATACGGAGCGAATGCGGGTTACATCCAATGGATATGTTGGAGTTGGAGTTACAAATCCATTACAACGATTTCATACGCTCGGAAATATTCGATTAGACGGTAGAACAATTTATCTAGGTGCATTCCAAACAATATCTGGGAATAACGCTAGCGCACTATACTTTGATGGCAACCACTCGACTGTAACTCAGTTTATCTTAAGAGATAAAGAGAATGATCAATATGGAAGACTTTATGGTTCTGGTGATGGTGCCAACTTTGGTCTTTTAGATGGAGATGCCAACTGGGGAATTAGACTTGCAAAAGATGCTTACACAAGTTTCCACATTGACAACTCTGAAAAAATGAGAATTTTGGAGAATGGAAATGTCGGAATAGGCACCAATTCTCCTAATTCTAAATTAGCTGTAAATGGAAATATCCGATCTCGCGAAGTTTTAGTTGAAACAGCTAATTGGCCTGACTATGTTTTTAAGGAGGAATATAAGCTCCCTACTCTTGTAGAAGAAGAAGAATTTATAGCAACCAATGGACACCTTTCCGGATTTGATTCAGAGGCTGAAATGAACGGGACTATTACTGTAGGAGATGTTACGAAAAAACAACAAGAGAAAATTGAGCAAATGATGCTTCACCTTATCACCATCAGTAAAGAAATGGAGGAAATGAAAGGTGAGATCAAAGAACTCAAAGTAGAAAATTCAGAATTAAAGAACAAACTAAATAAAAACTAGATCTGTTATGAGAACTAATACAACTATAATTTCAGGTTTAAAGAGCTTATTTTTGTTGCTGGCACTTTCTATCTTTTCATCTCAAGCCTACGCCAATATTGTAAAGGTTAAGTTTGAAGCTTCAGATAATTGTTCTGGACAATTGGATCTAGCTATTTTTGTGAAATCATCTGATCTTGCAACTGGAGCGTCATTTCGAATAGGAAGCTCAAGTATATTTCTAAATTTCGACCCTAGTGTGATCACTTATGCGTCTCACGTTACTAATGAGTTTAGTGCAAACACTTCTGCGCAAGCAGCTGGTGCCAATTGGACAGATCAAAGTTTAGACGTAGATAACGCTCATGGCTTATTAAATATAGTCATGCAAAAAGAAGATGGTGGTTCAGGGTTTTACCAGTTAAATAAAACTGTTTGGATTCAAGTTGCTACGATTACTTTTGATTGGATAACGCCTAGTGCTACTGATCCAGGAATCAAACTACATGATAAGTTTACTATGTTTAATCTACCTGTCAATGACGGACAAGTGTTAAGAGACATAGAGGATTATCCAATTGCTTCTGGCTGGGATAACTGTTCTTGTGTTGGTAACCTAACGTTGAACAATGTACACACTGCAGGAACTTCAATTATTTATAGAGCTGGTGCCACAATCCAAAGTACAGACATCACCAACAATGGTGCTGATATTGAGTGTAGAGCTGGAACCTCCATAAGATTAAATAATGGGTTTCATGCTCGACCAGGTGCTTACTTTAAGGCTGAGATTACACCTTGTACTGGAAACGGAGGTGGTAATTAATAAGAAATAAAATACATCATAATTATATAATGACCAATAGCAATATTGGTCATTTTTTTTAGATCCTTCTACATACAGGGATGATGCTACGCAACTTGTTTGTCTAGGGGAATTCGATCTTCTACATACAGGGATGATGCTATGCGCCTTGTTTGTCTAGGGGAATTCGATCTTCTACATACAGGGACGACGATGCTACGCACCTTGTTTGTCTAGGGGAATTCGATCTTCTACATACAGGGACGATGCTACGCACCTTGTTTGTCTAGGGGAGTTCGATCTTCTACAAACAGGGACGATGCTACGCAACTTGTTTGTCTAGGGGAATTCGATCTTCTACAAACAGAGACGATGCTACGCAACAGCTTAATAAAGTAGTGCAGCCCAATAATTTAAAAACAGGAAGAGTGCCAGAAAGTCCGCCGTGAAACGTAGTGGAGCGGAAGCCTCAATTTTTATTAAAACAATGATTTTATATTCAAATGAAATTGGATGGTTTACATTTTCGTAGATAGTACCTGAATAGAAAAACAATTATTTATTGACTCTTATATAACTTCCCGTTATATTACTATTCAACAAATTTGCTATTATGTTATTAAGTGCTCCCGTTGTAGATTATATCAACCGCAGTATACTTTGTTGGTTGGCCACGGTATCATCTGAGGGGATTCCTAATGTTTCTCCGAAAGAGGTATTTACAGATTATAAGACCAAAAGTATTATCATTGCTAATATTGCTTCGCCCAATACCGTTAAAAACATAAGAGAAAACCCGAATGTTTGCTTGAGTTTTATCGATGTTCTTGTTCAAAAAGGATATCAGATAAAGGGTAAAGCGGAATTAGTCACCAGCAAGCATCCAGATTTTAAGTCTATGGAACAAAAGTTACTAGAAATGACAGGTGGAAAATTTCCGTTTTCCAGTATTACGCAAATTCTTCCAGAAACCATAAAGCCGATACTTGCACCAAGTTACTTGCTCTATCCGGATATAACAACAGAAAAGCAGCAAATAGCGTACGCTAAAATCGCCTACGGATTAACTAAAAATAAAATCTGAAAAATGAATATCATAGAAGTCTCTCAGCAACCTGATTTAATTGACACAGCTGTCCAGTATTTCTGGAAATGTTGGGGCAGTTCCTCCAATTTTAAGTTTTATGAAGATTGTATTTTGAACTCCATAAACCCTGACAATAAGCTTCCTAAGTTTTTTGTTGGACTAGAAGATGATAAGATCATTTGCTCCTATGCATTATTGGTCAATGATATCATTAGCAGGCAGGACCTCATGCCTTGGTTTGCTTGTCTTCATGTCGAGGAAGCTTATAGAAACCAGGGCATTGCGGCCCAGTTGCTCGATCACGGTTTTGCCCAAGCCTTAGACAAAGGCTATCAGGAACTTTACTTGTCAACAGATTTAGTCAATTTCTATGAGCGAAAAGGCTGGACACATCACAGTGAAGGATATGGGGTGTCAGGTGGTCAAATTAAGATCTACCAGCGAACAACCTAAAGGATAATGCCTTATATAACTTGGGTTCGATTATTATTGCCATTATAAAATGTTGATTTACACGCAATAAAAGTTATGAAGGTTTCAGTGTGTTCGTAGAATTATACTACTCAATACTAATCAAACTTAGCTTTGTAAGCGGGTTAAGGTTGTCTTTGTACTGAAAAGTGATGACTGATCCTTGACCGTTGCATAGTAGTTCTTCTGCAATCAGTACATTCAAGATAGAAGGGTCGTTTTGGCAAGGGGAAGTACATCCAGGTGTTTGGGCATTTAGTGTAATACTAAATAATAAAAGTCCCAGGGAGAGTAGTAGCTTAGTCATATTAGCTTTATTTATTTATTGCAAATCATAAAACAAAGTACTCATTTATATTTATTTGTTTAGGCTAAACAAGGAACTAAATTATAATTTTACCATCTCTTTTTTCAAAATTAATTTGTTTACATCAACGACTAAACTAAATTTGCACTTTACTGTTCCTTAGTTAAACGAATTGACAACATGAGTAAGACTGATTTTTATGATTTAAAGGTGTCGAAGGTGACACAAGAAACCAAGGATACTGTTTCCTTGTCTTTTGATATTCCAAATGATTTGAAGGAGACCTTTCAATATAAGGCTGGACAATATCTTACACTTAAGTTTGATATTGATGGAAAGGAAGAGAGAAGAGCCTATTCTTTTTCCAGCAGTCCGACAACAGATCAAGCACCAACTGTAACGGTTAAGCGAGTAAAAGGTGGCTTGATATCCAATCACATAAACGACAATATAAAAGAAGGCACTACAGTTGCAGTAATGCCTGCAAATGGCAGATTTACGCCTACCATCAAGGAAGAAAATAGAATAAACTACTATTTGTTTGGCGGTGGCAGTGGTATTACCCCATTAATGTCTATCATCAAAACCGTTATCGAAGAAGAACCGCAAAGTGTTGTTCACTTATTGTATGGTAACCAGGATACGGATTCTATCATATTCCATGAGGTTTTACAGGACCTACAAAGCAAATATGCAGGACAAATCATTGTTGACTTTGCGCTTGACAATCCTCCAGTACAAAAGGAAGGTGGATTTATGGGTATGTTTCAAAAGAAGAAAATCAATTGGAATGGAAAAGTTGGTAGAATTGATGCTGCGATGATAAAAGGTTTTCTCCAAAAACATCCTACAAACGGTCGAAATGATGCTTACTATATCTGCGGACCTGGACCAATGATGGAAGTGGTCAAAAAATCACTTGAGCAACAGAGTATTGATGCTAAGAAGATCAATATTGAGGTATTTACAAGCATAGGGAGTACCGTTCCTAAAAAGACAACGAATTCTGATGTTAAGAAAGTAAAAGTACATTTGGAAAGTAAAACCATAGATATTGAGGTTGCAGACAATGAAACAATCCTTGATGTACTGTTAAAACAAGATGAAGATGCACCTTATTCCTGTACAAGTGGTGCCTGCGCAACTTGCATGGCAAAAGTAATTTCTGGAAAAGTAGAAATGGATGCATGTTTCGCCTTAGATGATGACGAAATAGCAAATGGATTGATTTTAACATGCCAATCTCACCCAGTAACTGATTCTGTTGAAATTACATTTAACAATTAATTTAATAACACAAAAAACCTAGGAAAATTTAGGTAATTCGCCTATATTTTCGTAATATTATAGTTGAAGGTGATGGTCAGAGTCTACTAGTTTATCAAAATTTGCTTTGTTTCCTCTTGATTACATTTTATGATACTACTCCATCTGTATCGCCTTCAACTTTTATTTTTTTGAATCTGAGTCATTAGGCGGCTCAGATTTTTTTTGTATTTGTTTGACGTATAGAAAAAGAAATAGTTACATTCATTTAAAGTTACCCTATTATAAATACACCACAGCGTCTTAACTTATCTACTCATAATTAATCATTTATGCAACTTTCTGTACTTGATGAAGTAAATTAGGAACTACATCAGATATCATTTCTAAAATATCATGAATATTAAAGTTAATGTAATCATCATTAACCAATAAGGTAATTAGTTCTGTTGGATTTTCATTGATAAAGTTATGCATTAGGTACAATTTATCAAGGTTGGATTTTTCTTGCTCAATTTCTTTCTTCAAGACATCAATAACTGCGGCGTTCGATTCAAAAACTAAACTATTTTGAAGGATAGTCATTTGCGAACTAGAAATATGAATTTTGGATTTAAATATACGGCTCAGGCTAGAGAAAACTACTTCAGTTTGCACTCTCATTTGAAACAAATTATTTCTATTAATAAATTTATTTTACTATTGCTTGCTTTAGGCAGGGAAGCGCCATCCTTTCAAAAAGTTCTTTAGAGAAGGGTTTCTCAATTAAACCAAGGATGTTAGAAAATTCATCAATTTTTTCAATATCAACGCCCATAAATGAAGAGGACAGCATAAATATTGGAATCTTATCAATTTTTTCGGGAAACGTTTCATTAAAAGACGTAACAAATTCAAATCCATTTAGGTATGGCATATGAATATCCACAAACATGATTTCTGGTAAATTTTCTACAGCACATTCTTTAAGATAATTTAGTGCTTCGATGCCATTTTCCATAAAGGTTGGAACAATGGGTAATTTATTGTGTTTAATAATAGCTTGTACATAAAAACGATCCAGTTCACTGTCATCAATGTACAACGATCTAAACGTTTGGTCCATGCATTTATTCATCGCTACTTTTTTGTAATTATTCGTCTGAATATTTACGAAGCATCAAAATAAATGTTGCACCTTTTTCAGGAATACTTTTTACTTTAATATCACCACCATTAACAGAAACCGCCTGTTTTACAAGGCTTAAGCCTATTCCAACACCATCAATATTTTTTGAAAATCTTTTGAATGGTTTGAAAATTTTGTCTCCATATTTCTTCAAATCTATACCACTTCCATTATCGCTGAATGTTAATTCGACAAACTCATCTTTATCTATTATAGTAATAGAAACATTTAATTTTCGTTTGGGATTTCTATATTTAATTGCATTAGATAATAAGTTCTCAAAAATGCTTCGAACAAATGCTTCTATGTAGAAAATGGACTTTACATGGAATTGCTCGGTGAAAGTAACATCAATTTCATTCAGTTCATTTGAAAGATTCTTTTTTACTTCGTTCAAAATTTTTCTAAATTCTACCTTTTCAATTAATCTTTCTGAATTTTTGTGAAATTCTACAATGTTAACCAATCCATTTAGCGTAGTACCAAATCTATTGATCGCTACTTTCATTTTTTCAATTATTTCTTCTTTTTCATCAATACCTTCTACTTTATCAAGTAATTCACTAAATGATTTTAAATGAATAAAAGGAGCTCTAAGATCATGTGCCGTTGCATATACAAAACTATCCAGATAACTATTAGCTGTTTCTAACTCTGTATTAGTTTTTTGAAGTTCAACGGTTCGATTATTAACTTTTTCTTCTAATACTTTGTTGAATTGAAGTAACTCTTGCCTTGCTTGTACAATTTCCCCAATATTTACAAAAGTAACAACAACACCGTTAATCTCATTATTTGTGGCATGATATGGTAGTATACGCATTAGAAAATGCTTGTTGTTCACCGTTGTTATTTCTCTTTCTATAGGTCCCTTATCATTGAGTACTTCACCTAATTCTTGTGTAATATTTTGGTAACTAAATTTGTTTGCAAAGTTACTGATTGGTCTTCCGATATCCGTTTCAACAACCTCAAACTGTTGAGAAACAGCTGGCGTGAATTTTCGAATTCGGAGTTCCTTATCAAGGAAAATTGTACCAATTTGTGTGCTTTCCAACAAATTATCAATATCATTATTGACCATTGTTAATTCAGTGATTTTAGCCTGTAATTCTGTATTTACCGTATATAATTCTTCATTAACAGACTGCAATTCTTCATTCGTTGATTGAAGCTCTTCGTTTGAAGCGATTAGTTCTTCATTAGCGACCTGCAATTCTTGATTTGTTTTTCGTAATTGGGTAACAAGGGATTGGGTTTTAGATTTGGCTTCCCTTAATTCAAACTCTAAAGTTTCTAAACGTTCGTCTCTAAATTCTTCATAGTTTATTTCTATTTCACTTGCTGATTCAGTCTCTCCTTTTACATAAACTTCAACAAGGATTAGTGGGGTTTTACTATTTTCAACTTGTACGTTTTTGAAGGATAAATTAATAATGTACAACTTATCTCTTTTCTTAAAGGCAATATCCTTATACATTAACTTCTCATCACTTATACCTAGTTTTCTAACGGCATTTCGAAACACCAATGTCTCTTCTTTTGCCATCATATCCTTTAGGTTTAGGTTATTTATGTTGGCTGGAAAATACAATAAGACATCTGTATCACCATGTAAATGTAAGACATCCAAATTTTGATTGACAATAATGCACATTGGTGCAAATTCTCGAGTCAATACTTCTGAAAAGTAATCTCTTTCGAAAACGTCCATATATTGTTTTTTTTCTACATGTTCAGAATAGTAAACCTTTCTTTTGGACACGCTTGGTACTAGTTTCGTTTTTTTAGGGCTAATACTACGATGAATTAGTTTTTCCTTTCTTACACTTTTGTAAAGATTCCATTTGATATCTATACATTCAAAAGCGCTTTTTAATTCCCCAATAGATTCACTAGGGCCAAGAAACAAATAACCTCCATAATTTAATGCGAAGTGAAATTTGGTCAATATTCTTTGCTGGGCTGCATGTTCAATGTAGATTAGTAAATTACGGCAAGTCACCAAGTTTACACGAATAAAAGGCGGATCTCTGGTTACATCATGTACTACAAATACAATCTTCTTTCGAATTTTCTCTTTTATTAAAAAACGATTGGTAACATTGATAAAGTACTTTTCTAAAAATCGGTCATTGAGTTTTGCCGTTGAATTTTCATTATACATTCCTTTTGACGCGAAGTCGATTGCCTGATCATTTAGGTCACTAGCAAATATTTTATAGTCGGTTGTAATTCCTTGGATTTCCTTATATTCTTCGAGTAAAATGGCTATGCTGTAAGCTTCTTCCCCTGTCGAACAACCAACAATCCATATTCGAAGTTCTTCATCACTTGGTATTTGACTAAATAATTGGGGAATAATTTTGGTTTGTAAAATTTTAAAGGAATCTTCATCTCGGAAAAAGTGCGTGACTCCGATCAAAAAATCTGTAAATAACTTATTAATCTCATTGTCGTTATTGGATAAAACATCCAAATATGCATCCAAGGAAAATACATTGTTCAGCATCATGTTCTTTTTGATCCTACGCATCAATATACTCCTCCTATATATTCTGAAATCAACTTCTTTTTTCTTATACATTAATTCAAGGAACCTATCAAAGTTAGCCCCTTCTTTTAACTCCTCCTCAAACAAGTTTGATTTATCTAATACCACATCATTCGCAATTCTTGACAACTCTAGTGCTAACGATCTCGGATCTTGAATTTTATCCTCAATTCCAAGAATTAACGAGGCATTAGGCATACCATCAAATTGCGCAGATTCTGGAGATTGGATTAAAACTAGACCACCTGCTTTTTTTATTTTTCGAATGCCTCTAGATCCATCTGTACCCGTTCCTGATAAAATAATGGCAACGGAATTCTCGCCACTGTTTTCTGCTAAAGAATCAAAGAACACATCAATTGGTAGGTTTAATCGCAATTTTGGTGCTCTCTCAACTAACAATAAGACATTATTATTTAATATTAAATGCTTATTTGGAGGTAATAAATAGATCGTATTTTTTTCTACTCGAGTTGGCGCATTGACTGTTAATACGGGTATTTCTGTACACCTACTTAACAGTTCCCCCATTAGACTTTTATGCGTAGGAGATAAGTGCTGAATAATAACGAAAGCCATGTTGGTTTGAGTAGACAAGTTCCTGAAAAAGTCTTGTAATGCTTCCAATCCTCCTGCAGATGCACCTATACCTACTATAGTAATCTCTGTACTGCTAATGTCCTCCATATTATTAAATAATTTATCAAATATAAATAAAATTAACTAGCTATTATGTGAACCTGAATATTATGTGAAGCTATAATTTAGTCGATTCAATAGTCCTTTGTCTAGAAATTTTTATTATCATTTTTTATGAAATTTAAATGATATATGTAGTTAACTAATTTTAAACAAAATACTAAATTGACATCAATCATTGTCGCCATAAACGCATATTTGCTATCTTACTTTTTCTCTTAAAGGCAGTTTGAAGAATGCATTATACTATGATTTTAAACCTTTGAAGCCCTAAATGAGATTTCCATTAAATCTCCACTCACGTAAATCCATTTTAGTCATTGTGAAAACATTAAAATTCAAGCATTTAGCTATTAAAAACAACTAAAATAAACCATCTTGTAATGCAGAGGGAATTTATTATTGCTGTGTAAGTGATTGTGTGTCGCTTGATCTTACGCTCTGTTTAGAAGGGGCTTATCTTTCTGCTGATACGATGTCTACTACGTTACAACAACTTAACCTGTTACCTACGGGACAACCTTATAACATAGCTCCTTGGAATGGCCCAGTTTTTAAACAAAACAACAATATCGTTCAAGCTGAAGTCGAGTTGGACATTAGTCTTTGGTTGGAGGGCACTTATGACCAGCCTTCAGGAACAATGTCATCTCAATTGCGTCAGATGGGCTTGCTGCCTTCGTTGCAGCCATTTAGCGGCCCGCCTTGGAATTACCCTCGAACAGAAGGTCAGGGATGGAGTACTAACGACTATCCTCCTAATTCTGTTGATTGGGTTAAGGTTTCTTTCCGAACAGGGATTGCCAAAAGCACTGAAGTTGCTGCTACTGCTGCTGTTTTATTGAGTGATGGTTCCCTGTATTTTCCTACGTCTCGGGTGATTAATTCTTACTTGGGGAATGCCTTTTATGTTGTAGTCGAACATCGGAACCACATTGGTGCGATGTCCACCGTACCTGTTACGCTAGTCAATAACACGCTGACTTATGACTTCAGGACTCAGAACAGTTATGTGCTTGGCGTTGGGCAGAAGGAACTCACTACAGGTGTCTGGAGGCTTTTTGGAGGCGATGGAGAGCAGTTAAGTGTTTCTGGAGGGTCTGACATCAATGGGCAGTATAACGTATAACGCGCTCTGGGCCACTTACAATGGAACGTTTAATCAATATTCGGTTTGGGACTATAATTTGGATGGTGATGTCAATGGTGCAGATAAGATTTTTTGGTTTGGGAATAATGGTATCTTTTCGACGCTAGAGCATTGAGGTTGAAGCGCATTTCGAATAAAGTGTAGTCATCCAAAGTTATTTTCAAACAATACTCAGGACTCAAGTCTTTAGGGCTGCTATAAAAAAACGATTGAATCTCGGTCCCTTAATTATTCTGAACTACCCAGCGAGAGGTGTTTCGTTACTATATAGATTTATAATGGTTAATTTTCCATTAAACTATTGAATTCAATAAATTTTATATAATTTGAACCTTCTTATTTTTAATTGGTTACTATCATTATAATTTAAAAATAAAGGTATGTCAAAAATTACAAACAAAATTGACGTAATTATGTTTTTTTTAGCATTTTTATGTCTTATTTACTCTGAGACTATATGGTTTCAAGGTGATAAGGAGGGCGCACTTTTCGTGGGCTTGTGGGTGCCTTCCATTCTATGCTTTGCCATCTATTTAAAACTTCTAAAAATTGAAAGAAAATGAGTGACCTTATTCCATACCTTTCGGGTATAGTCAGCATCTTGTTTGGAATCGCACTCTACTTTAGTTTGCAAGAACTCAAGCGTATCGATGAAAATGATCCTAGAAGACAGTAAAATTGATGCTAAGCGATTATTGTGGACTTTAATCCAATTAACGTTAACTGGCTCAGTATGAAGTTCATTTAATTAAATTAAACACTCGTATTTGCCAGAATTTTATGATTATATCATATCTAATCGGTGTCTGAACAAAAAGATAAGTTCTTGAAGCATTGAACGAGCTACCTGATATGCCTTTAGTTTCTGCAATAAACCTAAAACTATTTGTAGGACCTGAAGGGAAAACCCTAAATTCTAAGAGCTGAGACTAAAGGTTTTCCTGTAAGTAAAGCCTTTCGTAACACACACATTCATTCAGATACAATCTAAAGAGTCATGTAAGCCCTGCTTGCTGACCATAGTAAAGTAGAATTTACCTATCTAGGTTCTAAGACTTCAGATTAGACAAACTGGCATTTTAGATTTTCAAAAAATGAAATATCAGGACAAGTATTACAAGTTGTATTTCCAATATAAATAATCCCCCATTCACCCAAAATTTGATCGCATAAGGATTTCATATTGGACTGATTAGGTACTTGAGTACAACATACCATACAACAAAGACTAAATATTATAGTTAATCCAACATATCTTTCTAAATCCCAAGTTGAATAAACGCTATCTTTAGATGAAAAATGTCCAGTTATACTAATATTTACTTTGTTGATTACGAATTTAGTATATTTTAAGCGTTCATAATTACCATCCCTAAAAGATAACTTATCGTTCTCCAAATATTCAATTGGTAAAACAATAGCTCTTACATTTTCTTTGTTCGGAAGTGTTATCTCATTATTTGATATGAATTGTTCCTTTTCGCTAGACATTTCAGGAAGTTGTCCTGCAGTATCAAATTGAAAACAAGAAAAATTCAAAGAAAAGAACATGATCACAAAAACAATTTCACCCAAGTGTTTTGACATCGCTAATTTTCTTTTTCAACCACTAGTTCTCCTAAATCCTTTAATTGCAGCTTTAGCAGCCATAATCCTGTGCTATCTGACTTCCCAATTCACAAACCATTCCCTTCCTTGCCCATAAATCACACTTAAAGCCTCACCTTCACCCCTCCCATCAAATTCAACCCGTACTGAGGATACAGGTTCCACCGTTGGTAGTTGCCCCCAGTCAAATTATTGACATCGAGAAAGACGCCTAGGTTTTTGGTAATCGTATATTCGCCTCCAAAACTCAAGTCCAGTAATGCCTTTTGAGTGGCGACAGCACCGAGTTCATCCTTGTAAGTAGCCCCAGCTGCCATAAACAACTCGCCACGGATAAAGAGACCTTTGACAACCTGATATTTTGCACTGATATTGGCTTCTAGGTTAGGCAGTTGCCAAGGAGATACCTCCCAATATGTGTTGAATAGATGATAGTCGGCAGTCAACAGGATTTCCAGTTTGTCAATTAGGGTGGTGCTTATTGTAGCATGGAAATTCAGCATATTGACATCATCATAGATTATATTAAAGCGACGACTGTCCAGGCTATCATTCAAATACAATGGCATACCCTTGATCGGACGTTGTGCAAAACGAACCTCAAAACTTACCGCATTGACCTTGCCACGAACACCAGCATACCGGTTCTCTACCCTACTGTTGTACAAGGAGAAATTGTTTTGAATAAACGGGTTATAATCCGAAAATTTCCTAAAGCTATTTTGCTGAATCGCTCCGTTCCAACCCGCGAAAAAAGATGCCTTCCCGTCTAAAAGATAAAGACTTGCCTCTACATCCGGATAAATAGCAAAAGACGTATCAATGCCAGCCCAAGCGCCTACCCTAATCTTAAAGCGATCTGCCACATAAGTAAATGAGGGCGCACCACTAAACAAATTATTGGTTTGCTTGGTCGAGACAGAATCATTGCTGAAGTTTACTAGCGATTCGTCTATTTTGAGTTCTAGGAAATGTTTGTCATTAAACCATTTGAGGAAGTTGAGTCCTGCACCAATCCCAAACTCTTTGGAACCTTGTCTACTAGCATTATTGTAGATGTTCAATTTCCCACCATAATTATATTCCCCAACAGTCATTTCAGAGTTATCAATCGACAATCCACCATGAATTGTAGTAAACCGCTGAGCAGCTTCCTCCTTGGTAAATAAGGTATCTTCTTGAGTGTAGCCGTAATGATATACGTTATCCAGATTAAAACCAAGATCTGCACCTGCAGTCAAGCCATTATCCAAGTAATACTTTCCTTTTAACTCTGTTTCGTTTTCAGCAAATATCTGATTTTGCTTGCGCTTATCGCCATTAGCGGAATGGTGTTTGAGACGGGCATACAGATCAAATTGCTCTGACTGTGCAGTATTCCAAATTAGTTCTGCCAAAGGCGACTTCGGCGTTCCATACCCTAGTTTCGCCCACGCCTGATAGACTTCTGGCAATTTCTCCTTGCGCATCGCAATCGGCTTAATTGTAGGCGCAGGGTATTTAATTGTCAACAGTTTAGGCGGCACAGTATATTGGAGTTGGCCTCTGTTATTTTCTTTAATTTCAGGAAGTGAAGGCTGGGTTACCTTCTTATTCGCATCGGTCAGTTTAGCGTTGAATTTCTTTACGATTTCCAGTTCTTCAGCGGTGAGTTCCGCCTGGCCTGCTGGTGTTTGTCCCATAACGACGCCAACCATGGCAAACAGTACTACTGTTAGCAACACCCTAATCTGTTGTATATATTGATAGCTCTTCATGGTCTAAGGTTCTTGTACTTCTTCAATTGGGGCATCCATTTCGAGATTACCGGTGGAATCAACAGGGGCAATGACTGCACTAGCTTGTTCTCCTGCTTTCAATTTATCTAATTTTGTCCTCGCCAGGGTTAAGAGTTCTTCATCTCCCGTATAATTTTCAATGATACTTTCCAAGGAAGCCTTAGCATTGAACGTATCATCTGTGGCGACAAAAATATCAGAAAGCAGCAATACACTTTTGGCGAGCCAATACTCATATCCTGCAATTTGCTGGTTGGTGTTGAGGCAAAGCTGTTGCGCGATTTCCATATCACCTTCAAGAAAATAGATGTGTGCAATCTCATATCTCGCTTCTGCGGCCCGCTCGTCTTCGGTGTACTTAATGACTTTATTGTAGGCTTCTCTTGCGTTGTTATAGTCTTTCTCCGCCATTGCTAACTTTGCTTTCGCATAATTTGCCTCTGCTTTTTCTAGCTCCGACGATAGTTTATTGGCAAGGATGAGATCTGTAGACTCGCTTACTTTCAACCTGTTTTTTGTTCTGTAAGCGCTCCTCATAATACCTAACTCTGCTTCGTGTTGATTTTCAGGAGTAGAGGCCGTTTCGAGATACTTAATGAACAGTTGCAATGCCTTTGGAAATTCCTTTCGGACATTGTAGGCGATCAACGCTCCATTTCGAGCAGAAGCTTCTTCAAAACGACTCTTACCACGGCTCAGTACCTTATTATAATCTTCTAACGCGGAATCATACTTTTTAAGGGCGAACAAGGATTCTCCCCGCTTGAAATGAGCAATCAGGGAATTGGGACCTTCTGGAAATTTCTTTAAATATTTATCATAAGCTGTCACTGCAGTTTCATATTCTGCGCTAGCATACTGTGTTTCTGCCGCCTTAAACATTACGGAGTCCCTTGCAATTTCTGTAACTGTATATCCAGAAGTTGTTTCGACATACTCAAAGTAGCCTTCTGCATCGCCCTGATTGACATATATCCCTTCCACTCCTTTTAGTGCGTCTTTAGTCGTTTTCGGATTTGGATTACCATTTAATGCTTTAGAATAGTATGCTAATCCTTGCTTCGGGTCATTGAGATTAACTGAGATCAAGCCCATTTTCACGTATGCTGCAGTCAACAGATCACTTTCTGGATAGGTGGTGATTAAGTTATTATAAGCAGTTTTAGCTTCCGCAAATTTTCCCATTTTCAAGTATGCTACACCCAATGCGTTCAATGCATCATCAGCATAGTATGATTCTGGATTTTCTTTATACAAGGATTCCAACACCAAAATTTTATCTATCGGATTATCTGGTTTCAACAACCCGAGTACCATTCCTTTTTGGAACATTGCGTAATCATATCCTCTGTATTTAGATTGAATGACCTTATCGTATTTGCTTGATGCTTTCGCATAATTATTGACCTTGAAGTAACAATCTCCGGACCGCAACAAGGCATCTGGATAAACATGTTGATCAATGTATTCATTGCCCTTAGGTTGACTAGCAAGTGCTTGGCTACAAGCATCAAAATAGGTTACGGCCTTACTGTATTGCTGTTGTTTTAAATAACAATATCCAATCGTATAGTTGGCCGTTGCGGCAGATGACTCAGCTGGCAAACGAGAAAGCCCTTTGCTTTTATTGATGAACTCCGTCATCTTCTGAATACTTGCTGCGTATTTCTTTTGCTTGAAGTCTAATTCTCCCAACCAGTAAGTAGCGAGTGCATTTGCTTCAGGATCCAGGGTATTTCTGGTAGCGATATTAAAGTGTTTTTCTGCTGCTGCAAACTTATTGTCCATGTACAGTTGCACACCTCTGTTGTAGGCAATTCGCTGGTAAGCCGCTTCTATTGGCTGTGTCTTATTGGTCATTTGCTCAATGACTTCCATGGTTTTCACGTAGTCTCTGGTATCCAGAAAAATAGTTCCAAGCAACTGTTGCGCTTCCTTATAATTACTTGATTCTTGTGGGATTTTGATCAAGGCGGACATAGCATCTCGGTCCTTGTTCAACTCATAGGAAAGTTTAGCGTAGTTAAACAAGCAATCTTCTTGTATTGATTTGTCATAACTACTTTTAGCACAGGTTTGAAAGGCGGAGCGTGCTGTAGGTTTCCGATCTGTTTTGAGGTAGCTATCTGCCAAGTTGTACACTGCATTTTGGCCAAAAGGACTATCAACTTCTTTAATTTTTTCGAAATTCTGAATGGCTGCTTCGTAATTACCTGTTTTGTATTGGCAGTATGCCAATTGATAAATTTCTTTCTCTGTGAGCTTGCCTACCTTTTCGACATAACCTTCTAGGTAAGGAAGCGCGGTACGGTATTGCTCCAATTCGAAATAGGATTGTCCGACGAGTTGACTCATTTCCTGAGTATACTTAATACTCTTGTCTTCAAGTAATGGTTTCGCAAATTCGATTAATTCCTTGTATTCTCCTTGCGCGAAGTGGATTTGAGCAATATAATAGGGGACTACTTTACTGTATTTCTTAGACGCGTTGACTTTTTTGAAGGATTTTAAGGCGTCTGGATAGTCATTTTCGAAGAAGGCACTTACTCCATAGTAGTAATTGGACGAGTAATAGTACTTGTCTTTATTTTCGGTAATTTCTTTAAACCCAGCTCTTGATTTTGCGAATTTCTTTCTCAAGAAATAAGAGTAGGACCGTTTAAACTGTACTTCGTTGGCCTGAGCTTTCGTAAGACTTGTTTTGTCTATTGTTTCAAAGAACGCTAGCGCATTTTTGTAGTTTTCGGCGGCGTAGTAGTAATTAGCCAATTCGAATTTCGCTTCATTAGCGATAGCGGCGGGTTCGTGTTTACGGACAAAGTCAAGCGCTAGTCGTTCGCCGTCGGGGTGATCGAGTCTGATGGCACTCATAGCGTAATACAGCTTTGCTTTTTCGATTAGGGAGAGCGGCGTTGTGCCCTCGTTTGGCAAAAGCTGAGTGTTGATAACTTTTAGGAATTCTTTTTGGGCGATGCCGTAAAGCCCATTTTCGTAGAACTCAATGCCTTTTTTGTAATTGGCGTTCTGATCACTGTAAACTGCCGTTTTTTGGGCGATTAAGCAATTAAAGAAACCTGTCAAAAAAAACAAAATAGTAAGGTGCAGTACTTTATTCATCCACAATTGGTTGATTTCTAGCGAAGATACTGAATAAACAGGTCTGATCTATGAAAACTTATCCACATGCCTATCCTAGATAAGTGCCTGATTTACAATACCAAAACGAATCATATAAAATTCTATTGTAGAATACTTTTTAAGATTACGTTAAAATTTAGGCTAGCATATTTTAAAAAACATGCAAAAAACAAATAAAAGCAATTGAAAATACTATAAAAAAATCTGTTTAAAACACCAAAACTCAATTGTAATTATTGCGTATGAATAACCAATGACGAACAGTATATTAAAAGGAATAGACTATTTTATTCCAAAGCAAGTATTAGAACAGAACATTCCAGACAAAATCTGGCTCTCTAGGTGTTTTGTTGGGCTTTTACTGTTTTTTACGATCAATCTTTCTCTTACACTAATTGTAGAAATTCTTGGATTTTTGCATTCTGATTTCTATATCAGGACCACCATCGGTACACTCTTATTAATTCTTGTTTTATATCGGACTACGAACTCCTTATTTCTCTGTGTAAACATTCTGTGTTCGTTTGTTTTTATTGTATTTTTCTTTGATATTATCAATCATGGTTTGCTCTTTTCAGAACCTGTATTTTTCTTGATCCTTATTCCAATTTTTGCCTACATTTTTTACAACTTCAAATTGGGGTTATTTTGGATTGGAATTCTATTCTTGTTTTTTATATTTCTATATTTTGAGACTACTGGAACAATTGACTTTTTTGCTCCCAGCACTCCATATAATAATCCAAACTATAGTTTTATCATCAATTTACAGTTTATGGTTGAAATGCTTGGATTACTTTTTATCATCGACAAGTCCAAAGCCATGGTGATTGATCAATTAGACAGTCAACAAAAGAAACTGGATTTAAAGACCACCCAATTAGAAGCTCAAACAGCAACACTGATTGAAAGAACGGGGGAATTAGAACGATTAAAGTCAGAATTGACAGTACGAAATGAAAACCTTAGCAAATATGCCGCAACTACAGCGCATGACTTAAAACAACCCATTCGAACAATGGTTAGTTTTGCAGATCTTTTAAAATATGAACTCGGTGACAACAAATCAGAAAGGGTACAAGAATATCTTGATTTTATCATTGAAGGTGGAAAAGACATGAAAAGTCAAGTAGAAAAGGTTCTAGACATTGCAAATTTATCAAAAGGTATAGTTTTTAGCCCTTTAGACACCAAACAAGTCTTAAACAATACGATTAATATGTTGGATAATCAGATAAAATTGTCTAACGCTGAAATTAATATTAAGAATGTTCCTCAACAGATTATAGCTAATGAAGTTTCAATAAAAAAAGTATTCCAAAACATCATCTCCAACGGTATTAAGTTTAATGACAAAGAAAAAATAAAGATTGAAATAAGTGGCGAAGAAACAGCTTCAGAATGGCTCTTCTCAATCAAAGACAATGGCAATGGTATTGACAAAAAGAGTTACGAACAAATCTTTGACTATGGTGTAAGAATAGAAACAAAGGTTGAGGGAAGTGGACTAGGACTTGACACTTGCAAGAGATTAGTCAATCTCCATATGGGAAAAATTTGGATCAACTCTTCTGTAGGGATTGGTTCAGAGTTCATATTTTCGATTAAAAAGAACATACATTACAATTTTCCACATCACAAATAATGACAATTGTAAATTTTTTACACCAAGCATTGCCCTATCTTTATATTGTGATTAATTGATGACAAATGATTATAAGTATAGAACGAACTTGTTTTCAGAGCATTGGCTCAGTTAATCATTTATTTTATTTATATTTAATAGACCTTAAATTCATTAATAAACTTAAACCTCCAACAATGTCTAAAATCTACATTTATTTACTATTAATTTCCTGTACTACTTCAGTTTTTGCGACCGAACTCCATCACCAGCAAATCGCTTCGCTCTATGACCATATGGTTACAGTCAACCAAGAGTGGAAAGTACAATCAGACCTGCCGGAACAGTTACTGCGCCAACCTATTCAATTCAATTCAGACAATGAGCGAATTCAAACACACTTAAAACTGGTGTCGTTCCTACTTTCTAAACGAACGAATACACTTTCTGAAGAAGTCTTAGTTAGAAGAACTGAAAACCTGAAATCACTTGTTAGCTATTGGAAAACCGGAACATTTCCTGTCAATACCAGACACAACAGCAGGCAACCCTATTTCATTGACGATTTCGGTACTGCTTGTGCTGTAGGACATTTACTACAAACCAGTGGTGCGGAAACACTTGCGGAGCAAATCTCCCAAGAAGAGAATTACGCGTTTATACGTGAATTGGCTTACCCGCAACTTGGAAAGTGGGCACAATGGAACGGTTTTACTGAAGGCGAATTAGCCTGGATTCAGCCTGGATATCCATCGGAAAATTGCTTTGAATCTATCCCAGGACCAGGTTGGACAGACAATGCTCCAACATCGATTATTAACGTGATAAAAACTTCGCCTTCCTCTGGAAATCCATTAGTTATTGCTGGTGATTTTGCCCTTAACACAAATGGAAATGGAAGTGCTAATTCTATTGCTATTTCTACTGGTTATAGTTATTATTCGTTTTCAGTACCAATCCAAGGCGTTATACATGATGTTGCATTTAATGGCAATGAACTCTATGCTGTTGGTGATTTTGAAATACTAGGTACGAATTATAAAAATATCGTTAAACTAGATGTAACTGACAGGACTACTTGGACTGGACTTCAAACTAGTGATATGGTTGGAGCGATAAAACATGTTGAGGTTGTTGATTGCAACGTTTTCATTGGTGGTGATTTTACGATGCTAAATGGCCAAAGTCAACCCTATTTAGCTGCCTATTCCATAACACAAAATACATGGCTCAGCAATCCAACAGATTGCAACGGTAGTTCTAGCACTAGTACGTTCTCTGCAAATGGACCGATCAATGATTTAGATGTTTATAATAGCCAGTTGGTAGTAGCGGGTAACTTTACCCAGGTAGGTGCTAGTACAACACCAGAAGGCCTAGCCTTTTTTAGCAGCTTTGCTGGCTGGACTCCAGCAATAAGCTCTGGTGGACAGACGACTACAATTGATCATATCGTTGTTTATGATGGTCGTTTGTTATTAGGATCAAATAGACTGTATCATTATGATCTGCAAACATGGAAAATTGCTGACGTCTATGATTTCCCAGAATTTCAGTGTGTTCAAGATTTCAATATTGGTCCTTTCGACGCTCTGTTTGTAGCTGAAAGCTATTCTGAGGAAATTTTGATGAATCAAAAAGGAACTACTGTCCAAATGATGAATTCCTCCTACGGTCTTTATGATGATTTTAGACTTGATGTAGAATTAGGAAGTGGTGTCATTAAAGCAGGCAGTATTTTGGGCAGTAACTTATATTTAGGAGGTTCCTATTCAGGGACATCTCTTGATGCTCAATCTGGTTGCTTCATTACCTATTATTGTAGTACTCCATTTAATCCTCTGAATACAAGTAAATTAATGACCTTTGATGTAGTGCTTCCTCTAGAATTAAGTGAATTCACGGCGACTTTAGACCAAGAGACTAGCAAGGTTGATCTCAATTGGAAAACGCAATTAGAAATAGGGATGGATCAATTTATTATAGAACGCAGTACTGAGCCAAATGGTAATGGATTTGTGCCTGTAGGCCAAGTTATCGCTGCTGGGGAGTCAACTACTGCAGTTGGTTATCAATATGTTGATGATATCACAAGAATTCCTGCGCCAAATCTTTACTATCGCTTAAAGATGGTTGAAGATTCAGGAGTTATAGAATATTCAGACGTCAGAGTCGTGAAACAAACCCCATCAGATCCTCCTCAACTAAGTCTATACCCCAATCCATCTAAAGGCAATTTCACTGTAAACATCACTAATATGGCACAAAGCAATGTGAGTCTAAGTATATACGATGTACAAGGTAAACTGCATCACCAAGAAACCCTGGTATTAAACGACTCCTTTGTCACTAGAGACTTTAACTTCAATCATTTGAGTTCAGGAATTTACTTTGTACGGGTAACTGATTCCGTCAATTCCCATGTAACTAAGCTCGAATTGCTTAAGTAGTATTTTTTTTGGTATTGGATTTTAGCTGTTGGGTATTGGGTTAGCTGTTGGCTCCCCTAAAACCCAACAGCCAAGACCCAACAGCCTGCTTAAACCTACTTAAGTTGCTGTAAAAACCAGATTTTGTCGTGTAGTTGATCCATTTGTTGTATAAACTGATAGAGTTCCCACTTTTCTGCCTTATCGAATGGATTTACGGCAATCAATTTTTGGATACAATGCACAAAGTTGTTAATCGGTAGTGGTAAGGTGATTATTTAGTGTCTGAACGAAAAGACAATAATCGTTGATTATCAATCTTTTAATAAGAAATTGTTATGACAAATATTC
>ENA-ORXR01000402-ORXR01000402.1-marine-metagenome-genome-assembly--contig:-NODE-402-length-60850-cov-5.593635_pt1 | contig 60850 bp, 42 predicted proteins | sample MGYA00237866_ERZ511479 | MGnify/ENA metagenome assembly ERZ511479 | reverse complement strand
TTAAGATAACCATTTTAGTAACCCTGCCCGATCTGACAATCTGTTCGGCGGGAAAGCGTGATGGAAAAAGAGGAAGCTATAGTGTCTTAATTTATTGACACACTTAATTGTATAGTCCTGCCAAACAGGCTACTGCTTCACTTTTATTCCACCGTAATCCAGTCGGGCTTTAATAATTTTCGCCTGATTCTTATCTCCAGCAAAACCCTGCACTTCCCGGTCGCTGCCATCTTTGACTTCTTTGACCACGATAAATTCCGAGGGATAGCGGATATTCGCATAGCGCGAGGAAGCGTCTAACTGATAGTGCGTTCCTTCCTGTACTTCAATTTTATAATCGGTGTAACGGCCCCGTATTTCAAGGGCGGTAAAAGCACGATCCAGCATCTCTACCGTTGCACTGCCATATTCCAAATCAAAGTCTGCCCAGTCTTTTAAATGCGTTACCGTATAATCGCTGTATTTAGCTGCCGCCCGTACAGAAGTGGCTACCTTGATATGAACATCGTCGTATTTTCCGATATTGTGATAGTCTTTAACCAAACCAAGATGATAGTGGTCGTACTTTGTTTCCGAGCGTACATCCTGTGCTTCCTCAATAGTTACGGTAGAGTATTTACTGAGAATATCAATATCTGTCGCAGTCCCAATTTTTACTTTACTGTATTTTACTTCCAGTCCCAACTGGTGCGCACCAACGATATTTGCATTTCCATATCCGAGCATTAGACGAACATCATTATCTATTTGGTCCAACTGAATATTTCCGTATTTAATCTCCAGATTAACAGTTCCCTGCAAGGCGGCTACGTAACTATCACCATACTTATTGAATAAATCCAGTTGATTTGTTTTAGGCATATAGACTTCATAGTTAATTTTATAACTATCATTTGAGTCCCCACCCCACCAGGAACTCCAGCCGCTTTTTGAAGCGATCTCGGTAGTGGCGCTTACGAAGTCACGACTACTGTTAAAGTCTACCGTCACCCGATCAAAAACGTCATTTGCACGATCTTCGCTGTGGGCATCGACAGTGATGACCACTTCGACTTTCACCTCATTGTTGTCCCAGGTTTTGATTTCCACCTTTCCGTAGCGGTTACTAATCTTTACCGTTCCATCGGCTGTAATCGGAAATTGTTTATTGATCGTTTTGGTAAACTCTTTTTTTACACAAGGTTTGTTAATTCGGTTTATGGTATCCCAAACCGCAAGACCCTTTGCCTGACCGGACCAGCTTGCCATTATCAGGCAAATCAGGAGGGTGAGTGATTTATATGTTTGTTTCATCCCAATTATTTTTATTTGTTTGACTTTTTTTATTCTCCAGGTTTTCTAATACTTTTTCTAAAATAGCGGCTTTTGCCTGATAACTATTGATCATCGCGTTGATGACCTGTTCTTCACTTCCAGCGGGCACTGATTTCAGTTCTTCCGTAAGTTCCTGTAGGTGCTGATCTATTTGTGCGAGGTCGGGCGCAATATTTTTTTGTTCGTTGTATTGGACCAATTGCGCTTCTTTGTTTTTTATTTCGGTCTCATAATAGGTTTTCATATCTTCTACTTCCCGAAAGACTTCGTTGTCTGACGCCAGATTATTTTGGACGCTATTTCCGAGGCTGAGTTGTCGACCAATGATGGCTCCAACGCCCAGTAACAAGACCACGGAAGCCGCCATCGTCATCACCCGCCACAGGCTGATGCGTCGACCTGATTTGGGAACGGTGGTATTCTGTGTACCCAGTTCTTTGTCAATTGCAGCCCATACCTTCAGGCTGGGAACCGCATCGTCAAATGCTTCCCGGTTGTCCCGAATGTAATCTTCTAATTGATCTTTCATGTTATTATTTTTTAGCCAGTTAGTTTTTGGCCAGTGGCTTTTCTCAAGGTAAATTTATTAATAAACAACATTCTTTTTATTTAAAAAACCCAATGTATTTAACATTAGACTTGTTACCCTTTAACAAATTGGCTCTATAAATAGCCTTTTGTCCTTATTTATAGATCTTAATTCTTAAAGGGTAACAAGTCTATTGAAAAATGCTCATTTAAGTATATCTCTGCCGCCCGCAACTCGATCCTAAAGGAAGCCTTCCGCGCAGACACACTTGAGGAAGGGTTGCTTGATTCAGCAAGCGAAGCGGTTTAACACCTTGTCAACATTTCTCTCAACTTTTTCTTGGCTCGACTGTACTGTGATTTGGACGTCGCCTCACTTACTTCCAGTATTTCGGCAATTTCCTTGTGATCGTATCCTTCCATGGTGTATAAATTAAAAACCATTCGGTATCCATCCGGAAGCTTGCTGATCGCAGATTTAATATCCTTTACTTTTAAGGGAAGTACTACCGTATCTTTTTCTGGTTCGTCCCAGCGGTCATCGTGCTGATTTTCTAACGTTACTATCTCTAACCTTCTTTTCTTTAAAAAGTTAATACAATTGTTGATAACGATCCGCTTTATCCACGCTCCGATGGAAGATTGAAACCGAAAAGTATTAATTTTACCATAGATATCAACAAAAGAATTTTGCAATAAATCTTCCGCATCCATGTCGTTTCGCAACATCCGCAGACAGATATTATACATTGCCTTAGAGTACAATCGATACAGCTCAAACTGAGCCTGCCGATCCCCTTTCATGCAATTTTCAACAATTTCTCTATGTACTTCGTGGTATTCCAATTCCGTTTAAATAAGTGTTCGTGTATAAAGACCTGAAATTACTAAAAGGGTTGCATTGTTTTGACAAAGGGTAAAAATATAATTGCCATAAAGGCACAAAGCATGTCTCGGCTACAAGCCAATGGACACAAAGTTTTTTTCTTGAAAAACCAAAAAACCCAGATAAAAGCAACAGTTGCTTCTATCCGGGTTCGGATTTTTTCGGTGTAAACCTGATAAATGAAAGAGGGGTTTAGCTGAATAATAGGGATTTTCTTATTACCAGCCGTCAACTTATTGTACCCTAACCATCTCCGTCACCACCCTTCCATCTTTCAGCTCCAAAGACAAGACATAATTCCCTTCGGGCAACTCCGCTACCGATATCTCCAGACTCGACTGACCGTTATTTGGCAACTCCATCTCCACCAATTTTTGTCCACTAAAATTATATAATTTAGCACTTTGAATCGGGCGGTCCGCCGAGGAGGAAACTTGTATAACATCCGTCGCAGGATTGGGGAATATTTTTATATCCAGTAACGAAAGATCAAGCTCCGTCTCGGTGCTCGTTACCAGATCCTCGCAGGTGGTAGTGCCGAAGCAGCCGTGCTCGTTGACGCGCATAAACCACGCATTAAGATAACCACCTTCGCCCTCGGTCATTCCCATCAATAATAAATCTCCATTATCCAATTCTACTAAATTTCGAATAAATCTAAAATCGTCCAAGGTCGGATAATCGGGATGGTAATATTGTTTGGTCCAAATAGTATCTCCCTGATTATCAAACTTAGTCACTACGCCGTATCGCTCTACGGGTATATTGTTATCACTATGACTTCCGGTTACGAAGAAATAATCTCCGTTGCCTGCGACGACACCGCCTCGTTCAAATTGCTCTGTATTGGGATATTCAATGTATTTATAAAATAGAAAATTACCGTCCGCGTCGTACCAGTCCATTCGCACCGGGAAAGGATTGTAAATAATACGGTAGGCAAAATCATCAAATTTGTCTACTTCGTATAGTTGGACGAGGTTGTTATTGGAGAGTTCGGCTACGCTGGCAATAACTGCTCCACCACGAAGTTTTTCCATACCTAATACTTCCCAAACAACGTTACCAAGATCATCAATCTTCATCAATTGACTTCGTATATCATTTACTCCAAATTGCTGAACTAGGGTAGCCGATAATAATATTTTATTGTCACTGGAAACAATAGCCTGGCTAGGATAAGAGACATAGCCAGTACTATTATAATTTCTGGACCATAACTCCTGACCAGTTGTATTTATCTTTTTAAGATTAACTCGACGGTGATAAGGTTCAGTCCTTTCGCTTACAGAAGTTACGTAGATATCTTGATCTATAGCTATTATATCATTTGGAAATAAAAGATCTAAATCTGCTTGAAAATTGTGTCGCCAAATCGTTTGATTAGCCATATCCAATTTTATTATTTGTAGATCATTTTGAATTAACTTGTTTTTTCCATAGAAATAATTAAAGCCATCTAAATGTGTAAATGAATTTTGGGGCATCAAAAAACCAGGAATCTCAAAATCTAACCGATCATTTCCCTCCGATGTAATTGTAATAATTGTTGCGGTATCTCCGGGTGGATAAATCACGGGAATATATGCTCGATTATTTGGAGCATTATAAAATATGCCTGAAACATTCAGATTTCTATCTCCTAGGTGAAATAGTTTATGGCCGTAAAACTGACCATAAAGTCCATTGGATAGGATAAAAATTAGACAAATTAGATAGATACGCATAAGGAGTATTTTATTTTATGCAAAATAATACCGCTTCATTTTTAAGACGCATTAACGACCAGCTACCCTAACCATCTCCGTCACCACTCTCCCACTTTTCAACTCCAATGACAAGATATAATTCCCTTCCGAAAAATCCACCACCGAGATATCCAGACTAGATTGACCATTATTCGGCAGGTCCATCTCCATCACTGTTTGCCCACTAAAACCATATAATTTAGCGCTTTGAATGGGGCGGTCCGCGGCTGAGGTGATCTGTATAACATCCGTCGCAGGATTGGGGAATATTTTTATATCCAGTAACGAAAGATCAAGCTCCGTCTCGGTGCTCGTTACCAGATCCTCGCAGGTGGTAGTGCCGAAGCAGCCGTGCTCGTTGACGCGCATAAACCACGCATTAAGATAACCACCTTCGCCCTCGGTCATTCCCATCAATAATAAATCTCCATTATCCAATTCTACTAAATTTCGAATAAATCTAAAATCGTCCAAGGTCGGATAATCGGGATGGTAATATTGTTTGGTCCAAATAGTATCTCCCTGATTATCAAACTTAGTCACTACGCCGTATCGCTCTACGGGTATATTGTTATCACTATGACTTCCGGTTACGAAGAAATAATCTCCGTTGCCTGCGACGACACCGCCTCGTTCAAATTGCTCTGTATTGGGATATTCAATGTATTTATAAAATAGAAAATTACCGTCCGCGTCGTACCAGTCCATTCGCACCGGGAAAGGATTGTAAATAATACGGTAGGCAAAATCATCAAATTTGTCTACTTCGTATAATTGGACGAGGTTGTTGTTGGAGAGTTCGGCTAGAGTAGCTCGTACACCGTTCTGTGTTTTCTCTGTTCCTAATACTTCCCAAACAACATTTCCTAAAGAGTTAATTTTCATTATCTGACTGCGCCTAAATTGTACATTTTGTTGATGTGTTAGCGTAGCTGACAACAAAAAGTGGTTATCAGAAGATATAATAGCTTGGCTTGGGTAGGATATATAACTAGCACTATTAAAATTTCTTGACCACAGCTCATCACCAAATCTATCTATTTTTTTTACATTAAGTCTACGGTGAAAAGGCTCTGTTCTTTCAATTACAGATGTTATATATAGTTCCTGATTGATTGTTACTATATCATTTGGAAAAGAATAATCTAAATCCGTCTGAAAATCATGTTGCCAAATAACTTGGTTTGTGCTGTCCAATTTAATAATTTCCAAATTATTAGAAATAGCATCATTCTTTCCATAAAAATAATTATGTCCATCCAGATGAACAAATGAAGATTTAGGAAGAACAAAATTAGGTATTTCAATATCAAACCGATTATTTCCTTCCTGATCAAAAGTAATTATAGTCGAAGTATCTCCAGGATAATAGATCGTCGGAACGATTATTCGGTCATTATTCGAATCAATAAAGATTCCAACTGCGTTCAAATTGTTATTCCCCAGCGAAAAGAGTTTATGGCCATAGAATTGACCATAAAGTCCATTGGAGAAGATGAAGATCATAAAAATCAGACAAATCCGCATAATCGAGTTTGAGTTTTTAATTTATTAGCACTCTAAAGTTAATAATTTCATACTATAAGTTAGTGTAAAATGAAGTTTAATTCTCAATAATAACCTTTTGAGTAATCAGTTTTCCATTTTCCAGTTGCAGCTGCATTAAATAGATACCTCCATTTATTCCCGTTGTTTCTATTTTGGTAGATTGATAATTTCCTTCTTTTGCGATAAAGCTTTTTCCGTAGATATCCGTTAATATTATTCGGGTGATTGTTTCAGATTCACTCTGTATCTGAATATGATCTCTAGCTGGATTTGGGAAAATCCTTATATTTTCGTCAGCAGAAGTATTTAAAATATGATCGCTTTCTCTCTCCTTAGCCTTGGCTTGTGCAATTTCGATGAATTTCTCTAATTCAGGAATCAACGTAGGAAGTTCGTCCCCCGTTAATAAAAACAAAAGCGTACGGGCGTACCCATTGGACGGTTCGTGAGATAATCCGATATCCCTTAGGTTTTCTAAATCCGCTTCGGTTATTCCGCTTTCCGTTCCGGATGCTTTGGCCGTTAGATATTTAAGATTAATTTCTTGCGTAATTTTAAAAGCCGCCTGATTACTGTTTGTATTCGGTAATGCCGCCAAGCGATTGGCCGCTTCTGAAAAATCCTCTTTTTGCAAACTTAGGCCATAATGTTTAGTTTTCCATTTCCATTCATTGAGTGGAGATAAAATACTTTCTGCAAAATCGTAATCCTTTTGCTCACTCGCGACGAATAATACAAAGACTTAATTATCACAATTGACAGTTTAATCTGTCAATTTTTAACAAAAATATGTACAAAATAAGAAACCCGAACAAAAGCAACAGTTGCTTTTATCCGGGTTTCTTAGATTTTCTCGTAATAAACCTGGTAAATGAAAGAGTGGTTTTCTAAGTAATAGAGGTTTTCTTCGCCCTCTCGACATCAGCCAACTACCGCCCCACCACCTTAATCTCCAATCGCCGATTTTCCGCGTGCTGCACCTCACTACACTTCACCTTATCTCGACAACCATTCAACAACTGATTCTCCCCGTTTCCAACGGCGGTAATGCGATTAGCCGCAATCCCTCTGGCAACCAAATATTGTTTAGCCGAAGCGGCGCGCTGATTGGATAAGCGCTCGTTGTAGCGGTTTGATCCCCGCGAGTCGGTATGCGCACTCAGCTCAATTTTCATCGTGGGATTTTGCGACAGCATATTCAGGATTTCATCCAGTTCTGCGACCGCACCTCTCCGTACACCCGATTTGCTAAAATCATAATTAATATTTTGAATTCTAATGACGGTACCCACTTCCGTCGGAACACCTCCATAATGATTTTCTTTAGTAGCAGTTAGCGACAAATCGGTCGGAGCGGTAGCCGTTTCGGCGGGCGTCAGTTTTTGCGCCGCGCCACTATAATTTGCATGGATTCCCCGGAAGGAATAATCCGTGTTGGTCATTATACAATGCGTATAATTTCCAGCACCATCGGCTTGGATGACGGCTTCCGAACCATCGCTTTCGTTACGAATATAGACCATCGCATCCACTACGGGCGCTCCGGTTGCTTGATCACGGACCGTTCCGGTGATGGAAGAACAAGCTATTTTTTCGAGACTCACTTTTATCGGTACGGACTTTTTGTAACCGATGGTCGAGTAAGCGATTTCCTGACTTGCGTAGCCTGGTTTACTAATAAACAATACATATTCTCTTTCTCCAAAGAACTGGTAACTCGTTTCGCCCATCTCATCCGAACGACCGTCTGCTACACCAAAAGCACTCGCCGCTTTCGGTACCATTTTAAAATTATAGATTCCTTTTTGGTCCTTAACCGGAGACAAAACACCTTCGTATAATTCCGCTCGATTATCAAAATAACCATCGGCTGTTTTTTCAAAAATCCTGATTTCAGCTCCTTCAATTGGATTATCGGTTCCTTTTTCGGTCATGGAAATTCCAGCGGGTAACATTCCCGGAACGGTCTTGCCCCAGATGCCTTCGGGTGCTTCAAACATATAGATATCGTCATTTCCTTTACCCGCATTACGGGAAGAAGTAAAAAATCCTTTGATGCCTTCCGGATTTAAAATAAAACCCATATCGTCCGCTTTGGTATTAAACGGTTCTCCCAGATTGACTACCGTCCCCGAAGGTCCTACATCAAAATTGACCATATAAATATCCAGTTTTCCAGCACCATTAAATCCATTACTGGAAAAAAACAGATTACCGCTATTGTGAATAAAAGGATATACTTCGTTTTTGGATGTGTTTACCTCGGGTCCCAGATTGATGGGTTTGGACCAGGTGATCCCTCTTTTTTCTACCATCCAAATATCCATACCACCCATTCCTCCAGGCATATCGGAAGAGAAATACAGTCGTTTTCCGTCCGTAGAAATACTGGGATGACAATTGGAATAAGCATCGGAATTAAAGGACAGTTCTTTGACAGAATTCCAGTCATTATTGGTTCGAGTGGCTTCGTATATTTTCAGGCTACTGCCTTTAGTCCCCACCTTTGGTTTTTTACGGGTAAAATATATCTGCTGACCGTCCCGGCTAAAAGTCACCGGACCTTCGTGTGCCTGTCCGTCAATTCTCAAAAAGAAATCTTCTGATTTGATGGGTAGTCCTTTTTCGTCACGATCTGCGTAGAACAATTCGAAATAATTTTTACCCGACTGATCCGCTTTGCGCGAAGTGGCGTAAACAATCCCGTTCTGATAAAAAGTCGGAGAAAATTCCAGATGTGGAGAATTGATTGATCCGGCGTTGATGAGTTCTATCTTATTACCTTTTTCGTAAAGTTTTTTGGCTGCTTTGGATTTAGAACTTTGCTGCGCAAAAAGAAAAGAAATGCTGGCGAAAAGGCATAGGAAGAGGGTAAGTGATTTTTTCATTTTTATCTTGTTGTTCGTGGTGTGTGGATGGTGTATTTTACTTGGACTACTAAATAGGTAGAAGGTTTAAAAGAGGCCATTGGCTATTAGTTTTTGGCCATTGGCTTCTCTTTAACGTGTGCGAATGTGAAAGCCACGAGTTACGCAAAATTAAGCATAACTCGTGGCTTGTAGATTAATTACCGAACGTTTGTAAATATATTTTTCGTATAAAATTTATACTTTGAATCTTCGTAAAAGAAAATAAATAGCCATAAAGACACGAAGGAATGTTGACAAAATAAATGACGATTCTATACTTCCTCTTTTTCCGAAGGAAAAAAACGCAATTTCTTAGTGCCTTAGTGCCTTAGTGCCTTTGTGGCCTTGTTAAGTTACCGTTTTAAAAGAATCTAGGATTGATAATATCTTCCGGCATTCCACCAAAATTATATCTTACAATCGCTTCGATACTGCCACTATTGGCTTGCTTTAATCCACTCATCGTAATATCATAAGAAAAACCAAGCATCAGACGCTGCGTCAAATAAGCAGAAGCCAATAAATCAATGGATTCTCCCGCGCTATCATCATCACCACCCAATCTATAGGACGCCCCAACGGTAAATCGTTTGTCAAAAATTAAATTCAAATTCAAATCAGCATCTAGTGGTGCATTCGAAACAAACTTAAATAAAACTTGTGGTTGTAACTCTATTTTTTCACTCATCTTTAGCAAGATACCTGTCATCGCGTAAATGTGCTGAGATTCTTTTCCGGCCTTTGGATTAAGACTGCTAAAATCAATATTATTACTTAGTAATCTCGGTGCGGAAAGACCAGCATAAAATTTCTCTGTAGAATAAAACAATCCAGCTCCAAAATTAGGAATATATTTACTAGTCTCATCAGTAGGTATTCCACCATCGGTACCAATATCCTGGGTCGCAACTAAACGCGAGTCAGCGTAGTTATTACGAAGGTACCGGATCGAAGCCTGAATACCAATGCCAAGTGTTCCTGCGCCCATCTTGATACGATAAGCATAAGCACCATCCACCGTAACGGTATTGGTAATTCCAATTTTATTGGTATGTAAATTAAGTCCAACTCCTACCCGCTCATTTTTTAACGGTGTATCAAAACTTACCGTAACGGATTTTGGTGCGCCGTCCAGACCGACCCATTGATTACGGTAGATTCCCGTCAAAGAAGCAGCGTCAAAACTCCCCGCATAACCAGGATTAAAACTCAGTTTGTTGTACATAAACTGGGTGAATTGTCGCTCCTGCTGACCATAGCCGAGCACCGCAACAAAGACAAGTGATAGAACAAATAATATTTTTTTCATCGTATTATATTTTATTTTTTAAATAGCAAACAATAGTGAAATTTATCTTTCAATTACTAAAAATCCAGCAGAAGGCTTTTGACCTTTATTAAAATCCACTAACCAGAAGTAAGTTCCCACCGGCAAATTCTCTCCGTTGTAGGTTCCGCTCCAGTCATTTTGGTAATTTTTAGAACGATATACTTCATCTCCCCACTGGTTGTAAATGATTACCTGATTATCCGGGTAGTCTTCCGTTGACAAACATGGTATAATAAAGTCATCATTTGTATTGTCACCGTTTGGTGTAATAATCGTCGGGACATTACAAGGTGCATCCGCTCCAACAATGACCGTAACAATTGCTTCCGAGCATTGGTCCGGACATTCTTCACTACAGATCATATAGACAAATTCGTCTGTTCCCGCAAAAGCAGGTTCCGGTGTATATTCTACCGTTCCATTGTCAGAAACCGTTACCGTTCCGTTCGTAGGATTCTCTTCAATTGTCAGTACTACCTCATCCGGCGTCGCATCATTGGCTACTACCCGAATCGAAACAGATTGACCAAATTCAGTGATCGCGCTGTCTTCTTCCGCTTCCGGTGCAATCCCGTAGGAAATTACTACCTCATCAGAACTAGTCCCGCAGATACCCGCATCAACCGTCCAGGTAAAAGTATAGTCACCCGGTGTCACACCGTTTACAATCGTCGTTGCGTCGTTGGGAGATACAATCGTTACATCAGGATCATTCGTTGTCCACAAACCAGTGTTGCCACTAATTGGAGCTGCTTCCAGTAAAACGGTTCCGTCATCACCACAGCTCTGCGCATCGTTTCCAGCAAAAGCTGCTTCTGCACCTGGTAAAATTTCTACGACCACCAGGTCATCTGAAAATTCACCACAACCGGCATTACTTAACGTCCAGGTAAAACTATAAGTAACCCCGTTTTCCATTCCCAGAATAGCGGTATTAGGATTCGTAGCATCCGCAAAGGTTATACCTTGACCAGCTTGTTCAGTTGATTGCGTCCAGGTTCCTTGATTTCCAGTTCCTGCGTTTACTGCATTTAAAAGAAGATTATCGGGATCACAGGATTCAATATTGTCACCTGCTTCAGCAACACTATTTGCAACGTCCACCGTTACTTGTACTTCATCCGAAGAATAATCTCCACAGACGCCATTGGACAAGGTCCAAACCAAAGTATAAGACTGGTCATCTGTCAAACCATTAATAACCGTATTAGGCATATCCGGATTAACAATTGTTACGGCTGGTCCACTCGTTTGTGTCCAGACACCAGTACCAATGGAAGGCATGACCGCATCGAGACTAACGGAAGATCCGCCGCACACTGCAATATCTGTTCCTGCAAAAGCATTGTTTTCAGGAATGGTATTAAAGACAAAACTTATCGGAGCAGAATTCAGGGAGCTACAACCACTCGCCGTAGCGACTGCGTAAAACGCGTAAGTTCCATCGGTATATCCGGTAAAGTCCCGCAGGGTAAAGGTCAGTGCGTTACTCGGCCCAAATACTTGCTGATTGGTACCGACTTCAAACCAGGTATAGGTAGCACCCGCCGTAGCAGAAGATGCTACAATAGAGAATACTGCTTCCGCATTTTCCTCACTGATACATACTGGTTCACCAGCAATGATTGTCGGCGGCTCCGGAGATTCATTCACAATAATATCAAACGGGTCAGAAACTTCAGAGGCACAGTCGCCAATAATAATTCTTACCGTATAAGCTCCTTCATTCAAATCCGAAGCATTAAAAATTACTGGATTGTGAACACTTCCCGGATCAAATCCTCCGGGTCCGGTCCACTCGTAAGTAGCTCCTGCAATTAGTTCTGTAGACAATTGTAAAGAGGTTCCTGCGCAAGCAGTAGCTGGTCCGACAATGGCCGGGGTTCCTGGCTGCTCAATCACATTCACCTGACTGATACCAGAGGAATTAGAACTACATCCATCCATTATAACAATCAGACTGTATGCTCCACTATTAGCGGCCGTTGCCGGAAATATAGTAAACGAAGGAACTGGCGTAGAAACAATGCCATTCGGTGTTTGCCAGGAGTATTCTACCATTGAGCCTGTAATACCATCTGTGGTTAGCGTCAATGCTTCTCCTTCACAGATAGTGAGATTACCAAAAATAGTTGGTGTTGCAGGAGCATCCTGAACATCAATAACGGTCGTCATGGCATCAGATACACATCCATCGCCACTGGTTACAATTAAAGTATAAGACCCGTTATTTGCCGCCGTTGCATTTGGAATAATCGCCGTTTCACTTGCGGAAGCAAAACCATTGGGGCCTGTCCACTGATAAGTATAAGTACCTCCGGCAGGATTGATATTTGCGGTCAGCATAATATCATCTGCTCCCGTTACACATTCCATTCCATTATTATTAATATTTACAATCACCGGAATTTCGCTGATTACCACTTCTGTCGTCGCCATACTCTGACAGTTATTAGGTGAAGTTACAATCACCGTATAAGTTCCCGCTGCAGCATTAATGATCGGATTTTGATTATTGGAAATAAATTCATCCGCTGGTCCACGCCATTCATACGTTGCGTTGTTGACATCCGTCGCTAACAACTGAATATCTTCTCCACCACAACTCGGGCCATCATTCGAAGCGATTACGACCGGTAATGATTCTACAAATATTGAAATTGATGTAGAAATTTCACTATCACAATTATCGTAACCAACCATTACGGTATAACTGCCTCCATTAGCAGTCATCAAATTATTAAGTGTTAATGTATTTGTTGTTGTCGTTACTGTTGTCATATCCGGCAAAGTCCAGGTGTACAAATTACCATCAGTAATATCCGTTGTAAAGGTGACACTTCCGCCCGCACATACGGTAGAATTATCAACCGATAGCATCGGCATATCAGGCGTAGGGTTTACAAGCAATGTCGTAGTTGCCGGATCGGAGCTACAACCATTAGCAGTAACCACCAATGTATAATCTCCCGACATCGTGACATCTGTAGTAAAATCTGCCGGATTTTGGTCCGTAGAACTGTACCCGTTAGGTCCTGTCCACTGGTAAGTATAACCCGTTCCAGTAGTTGGCGAACCGAGCATCACCGTTTCTCCTGCGCAAACTTCCAGCGTAGCATCATTTACCTCAGCCGCAGGAATTGGATTGGCCGTGACCAGTACATGTGTAGAAGCCTCAGAAGTACAACCATCTACTCTGACAATCACGAAGAAGGTATTGGTTACCTGCGGTGGATTGAGGGTATAAGCAGGATCCGTTGTACTCGTTATAAAAGTTCCACCCGGCCAGATACCTGCGTACCAGTCGTAAGCGACATTGGCACCAGAGACGGACTGCGTGGTTAAAATAATATTTTCATTTGTACAAACTTCAGCAGCGTTGGCCATGATGATCGGCATATCCGGTGCGTCGTTTACTTCAACTGCAACCGTTCCGACGGAAGTGCATCCGGTTGTGCCCGTGACCGTTACGGAATAAATACCTGAATTGGCAGAAGTAGCTCCCGGAATTACAGGATCCGCTTCCATAGAACTGAACATATTAGGTCCAGACCATTCGTAATCATAACTGGCTCCGCCAGCTGGGTCAAAAGGAGGATTAGCGAATAAAGACAAATCATCATTTCCACAAAATTCAACACTAAAACTTGGTCGGGAGCGATCTATTTCAACTGCTACATTTGCAAGACAAGAATCCTCGTTCCCCATCGCATCTTTTACCGTGAGTGTTACCTGAAAGGTTTGTCCAACTTGATCACAAGTAAATATATTTGGGAATACCGTATATTCAACAATTGCACAATTATCAAAACTACCATTATCAACCTCCAAAGGTTGTAACTCGTAATCTGATAAACCAGTAGGGCTCACCAGAATCGTAATGGACTCACAAACAGCTACTGGAGGTACATTGTCTTCTATCGTTACCGTAAAAGAACAAGAATCTGTATTTCCCGCAATATCATTTATTACATAGAATACTTCGGTTACACCCGCTTCAAAATTAATGGTCGGGGCGATGGCAGGTTGCTGCATTGTTGTGGGAGGAATCGTGGTAGCACCAGTCGTGAAATAGTAAGGCGTTGCTTTTTCAACATCTAACTGTACCGATAACATACTGCTTCCATCATTTTGCCCATCCGGTGTGCCGTTGGCAAAGGGCGTACAAACAGGGTTAATTCCATCTCCGGTCATCCCTGGTGCTGGTGCCGTAAAGTTACGATTAGCAACGAGGGTTAATTCGAGTGCTCCATCACCAGTATAACTATTATATAACGCCGTTGGAATTTCTATTTGTGTAGCAATAAGTGGTAAAACGGGTGGATTGGCAGCACAATCTCCAGCTACCAAAACCGTTACATTGGGTTGTCCCACTTCGGTTGTTCCCAGGATCGTTCCATCTTCTCCTAGCACGGTAAAATATGCTTCCGGATTATCCGCCTCTCCTTCTATTTTTACAGAAAGATCTACCGACGTTCCTACCGCATTGGCAGCAAGTCCAGTAAAGATCACCACCTTATCTTCGGCGATATAATCCTGATAATCAGAATCAAAAGCAAAAGTTATAAATCGTTCTGCAGGTATCGCGGGTTGCACCTGAGTTACTACTGGATAAGAACAATTATCCTCCAGCATTGTAGGCAGTGGCAAAGTAACTTCAACTCCACCAACACAATTTTGATTTACATCCAATGAAATATCAATATCATCCGGACAAGAAATCATCGGTGCCATCATATCATCCACATTAATGGGGAAGCTACAAAGTGCTTCATTACCTGCACAGTCCGTGACGTAATAATCAACAATATAATTTCCTACATCTAACGTACGTGTGATGGATGAGATCGGGTTTACCAATATTCGCGGACCATTGTTGATACTATAAGTAAAAGTAAGATCGCTGGCAGTACAATTTTCAGAAATTTGCGGTTCGGGCAAAGTAATCGTCGCCTGACACTCTCCCGAAGTTGCGGCGAAAGTTAATGTCTCCGTTGGGCAATTATCAAATACCGGAGGTTGATTATCCAGCACACTGAACCGTGCATTTGTTACCGAACCATTGCCACAATTATCGAAGACCACAAAGTCTACAGATTCTGATTGAGACACGCCATTCGTTGTCGAAGGACAAGTCGCTGGATTCAGTGTTCCCACATCTATTCCCGGAAGGGTTGCTGGATTGTTCAGGTCATAAGATCCTGGCACCCATGCGTTCCAGGTTAATTCGTTTGGTACTGCACAATTATCAGAAGCAGTTGCATTACCGTTGCTATTTATCCAGTTTTGGAAAGCTGATTCTGCAGTAGCTGCATCGGTACAATCTACCGATTCGTTGGCTGCTGGCGTATCTATTTGCGGTGCTTCTTCGTCCGTAACAGAAATCGTTTGTACGAAAGGAGAACTTACATTTCCACATACATCTACTGCAGTCCAGGTTCGCTGGATCGTAAAAGTATTAGGACAACTACCCGGTGTTGTTACATCCACACTATTAAAAGTCGGAGCAGGATCACAATTATCCACCATCGCGCCGGGCGCACCCGTCATAGCTGGATCCGTTCCTTGTTGACAACTTACGGTAATATTGTTAGGTCCTACAAACTGTGGTGCTTCATTATCTTGTACGGTTATTGTTTGATTGAAAGTACTTTGATTTCCGCAATCATCCGTTGCTACCCAACTGCGGACAAGCGTATAACTATACGCACAAATACCATCCGTACGGCTCTCGGAAAATACAATTTCCGGATTATTATCACAATTATCTACTATCGTTACATTCGCAGTAGCAGGAACTGCATCACAAGAAACTGTTTGATTTGCTGGCTGATTATTGAATGCCGGCGGAGTCGTATCCGCTACCGTTACAATTTGTACCGCAGTACTTGTATTCCCACAATCATCCGTGGCCGTCCAGGTACGCGTCAGTATATAATCGCCAGGACAATCTCCTGGCTCGCTAGTTTCCACAAAGTCAATGGATGGATTTGGATCACAACTATCCATCACCGTTGGCGTCGAAGGCCCTGGGACGTTGTTACATTCTACAGAAATGCTGGTCGGAACGTTTGAAAAAACTGGTCCCTGATTGTCTTGTAGGGTAAATTCGGCGATTGTATGGGCTGTATTTCCACAATCATCGCTTACTTCCCATTCTACATTAACCTTAAAATCACAGTTACCGGCTACAATTTGAGGATAACCAGCCTGATCGCCAATCATAATATTATTACCAGCTGCTCCGGCAGAAGTGGTGTACCCGAAGCTAGTCCAGGTAGCATTTCCACAGTTATCCGCAGCCATGGCGCCTCCGATATTATCAATCCAATTGTTCAATACTGCCTGGTCATTTCCTCCACAATTCTCTGTTAAATCCATCGGTCCGGGAAAAATGGCAGGTGGTGCATCATCCGTTATAATATAAGTAGCAGTAGTTTCGGTTGAGTTACCACAAGCGTCTGTTACGGTAAAAGCAACCGTTCGTTCAAAGGTAGTTCCACAACCCGGTGTATTATTAATTATATTTGCAGACCAGTCTGCATCGGTAATCGGAGTACAATCATCACTGGCAGTAGCACCTCCGTTAGAGGCCAACCAGTCTGCGTAAGAAATAGCCGTTGGATCATCACAATCTACCGACTGGCTAACAGCAAAATTATCAATAGATGGCGCTTCATTATCCGTCACTGTAACCGCAGCCGTACGGGTGATCGTGGTTCCGCAACCATCCTGGGCAGTAAAGTTTACATTGACCATACCAGTATTACCACAACCGGGCATTAAACCGTTATAATTATTTCCATAAACAATATTTCCACTACACTGATCAGAAGCAGTTCCACCTCCATTGTTAGTCAGCCATGCTTGAATTTGCGCATCTATATCAGTATTTTCATCACAGACTAAATTCAGCGGTTCCGGATCCATGTCCCAAACTGGCGGCGTATTGTCAACCACAGAAAAGTTAATGACAACCAAGTCAATATTTCCACAATCATCGGCTGCTACATATTCTACCGAAGCATCTCCGGTATCACCACCACAACCATTCATTAGTTCTGTAAAGTTATTCGACCAGGTAACATCTCCGCAGTCATCGACGGCCGTAAGGTTGTCCGAATAATTCTGGATTATTTCAACAGGATCATTTACCCCATCACAAAACAAAGTGACATTATTATTTACAGGCGGCGTAATCACTGGCCCGATAAGGTCCCTAACGGTAAAGTTGGCTTCTGCAGTAGCCGTCAATCCACAAATATCGGTAGCCGTAAATATAACCGTCAGTGTATTACAACTCTCGTCGTAAGTGGCAGGCGCATCGTCTGATAAACCAGCTAGTCCACAGCCATTATCCATTGCTGCAAAAGCGACTCTTTGATCAGCCAGCCAACCTGCATAATCAGCAGTCGCACAACTCTGGGTTGCATCGTTGGGGAAACCGGTAATTACGGGAGGATCATTGTCAGGATTAATGGTAATCGTTTGATTGTATTGAGCAGTATTTCCACTCACGTCGGTAGCCGTCCAGGTACGAACGATCTGGCCTCCGCTACAATCTCCGGGGCCAACGGTCGTTTCACCATCATAAGTAATGGTCACTTCGTCCGAAGTACTTCCGGGAGCTGGACAATTGTCCGTTGCCGAGACGGCAGATATTGATGGTACGGGTGGCAGATCAGCGAAACAATCCGTCGATTCGTCCGCAGGATTGTTATTGGGATCAAAAACGGGAGGAGTGTTATCCCGGAAATATACGGTAGGTCCAGCCGTAACGTTGTCGATGTTTGTTTGAACATCATAAAGAATTCTAACTTCTTCGCCAACGGGGATAAGATCGCCTTCTGTATAATTACCATTTTGTCCGATAATAAAAAGGAGATCAAAAGAAAGTACCTCGCAACCCGGATCATTACAAACGAACGATACCGAATTTGGAGCACCCCAATCAAGTGGTGCGGTACAGTTGTCCCCAACATAAATCGTATCCGGACCTGTGTATATTAAAGTAATATTGGCGGCGGATGTACTACTGTTGAGGGTAGTGTTGTTGTTTTGTGCAATACTTTGGCTGAAGGTTCCAAAAACGGAACTGATCAGTAGTGTTGTCCATAGAAACAGTTTTTGTAATCTGTTTTCCATAATAAAAAATTGAGTGTTATTAAACAGTTATATAGTTCTCGTATCATCGCAATTGATTGAACGAGTGGTCATTTGCATTTTAAATAAGTACCGACAACTACTAAATGTGTGGCACTTTATCAGAAGTAGTTTCTGAAAATTATAACTGTAAGTTTGGTAAAATGACTTCTACGGGGGTTTCAAAGAATCCACTGGAGGCAATTGCTGTCCAGGTTCAGGATCATTAAAAGAATAATTTATAACATTTGGCTAAGGAATGTTGATAATGTAAAAAAGTAAGTATTCGTAAAACAAAAAATCCTCGCAATATTGGTATAATTACGAGGATTTTATATAAAAGTTTTATCTATATAGATTTTTATTCTTCTTCTGACGGAGGATCTGGTTCTAATTTTTTGTCTTTAACGTTCTCATCCAGGAATTCGTTGATTTGATCAATCTTGTGAGAAGTGATGATTTCTCCGAATTCGTTTACCTTGATATCGAAGCCTTTTAGGTCTTTATTATCCTTCTTTTCCGGTTGATTGTTCTTTGATTTTGCCATTAGCTATTATTTTTTTTAGCAAACACTTCGTCAAAAGCGGGGAATGCGGTTAATAATCGTTTTTTAACTTCTGCGGTACCGAGTGCTTCCATCATTTCAAAAAGAGCGGGTCCTTTGGTAGTTCCAGACAGAGCAATTCGATAAAAAGGGAATACATCTCCAAAACCCAATCCATTTGTTTCTAGATAAGTTTTAGTGCTGGCCTCCAATTTTTCAGCTTGATAATCCGGAAGGTTTTCCAATTGCTCATTTAATGCCAATAACGCCGTTTTTCGTTCAGGGTTCCATTTTTTACGAATCATTTTTTCTTCGTATTCTCTGATGGGCTCAAAAAAGTAATAACCGGTCTCAATAATTTCCGGTAGTACGTTTACCCTTTCCTTCATCATACCTGCCACGGCCGTTAAGTACGCATCGGTTACGTCGTAATTCTTTTCCTGAGCAAAAGGTTTGAGTAATTGACCCAATGCTGCGTTATCCGTTTGAATCAAATACTGTTGATTAAACCAACTTGCTTTATCAAAATCAAACCTTGCGCCCGCTTTACCGATTCGATCCAGCGAAAAAGCTTCCGCCATTTCTGACAGCGAAAACATTTCCTGTTCCGTTCCTGGATTCCATCCTAAAAAGGCCAGAAAGTTAAGTACTGCTTCGGGCATAAAGCCAAATTCCCGAAATCCTTTAAAAGAATCTTCTGGTTTTTCTGCTTCCCATGAAATTGGAAAAACAGGAATTCCTAACTTGGAACCATCTCGCTTGGACAATTTTCCTTTTCCGTTTGGACGTAAGATTAATGGCAGGTGCGCAAACTGTGGCATCGTATCTTCCCATCCTAAAAAGCGATATAATAATATATGGTGTGCCGTACTTGGCAACCACTCTTCGCCCCGTACTACGTGCGAAATTTTCATCAAATGATCATCTACAATATTCGCCAAATGGTAAGTCGGCATACCGTCTCCCTTGAGCATAATTTTATCATCCAACTCGTTTGTTTGAAAAATAACCTCGCCACGAACAATGTCATCAATCAGTACTTCTTCATCTCGTGGTAATTTTAAACGGATCGTATAAGGGTCACCGTTCTCAAGTTTGGTCTTTACTTCTTCTGCAGAAAGTGTCAAACTATTTTTCAGGTGCTTTCGGGTTATTCCGTCGTAACGAAAAGTTTCTTTTCTTCCTTCATACTTCTCCCGTATAGCCGTTAACTCTTCCGCTGTATCAAAAGCGTAATAGGCATGCCCATTGTCGATCAGCTGCTGAGCATACTTTCCGTAGAGAGATTTTCTTTCTGACTGTCTGTATGGACCAAAGTCTCCACCAATGCCGGGACCTTCATCAAAGTCCATTCCCAGCCACCGTAAAGATTCTAGTATATAGTCTTCTGCTCCGGGTACGTAGCGGGTCTGGTCGGTATCCTCAATTCTAAGAATCAGTGTGCCCCCCATTTTTTGAGTAAATAAAAAATTGTAAAGTGCCGTACGGACACCACCAATGTGCAATGCTCCCGTAGGACTGGGCGCGAACCTTAATCGAATTTTATCGTTCATTAATTTTATGTTAAGTATCAAATAAAACGTGGCGGGCTGGCAGCGAACTTGTCATTTGTACCGTTATAAATATACAAGTTGATAATCCCATATAAACAGACATACCACTCCACAAAGGTAATTAATTCTACTCAGTACTGTAGCTTAGATTGCTAGACCGTGGTATATTGGTAGCTGACAAAAATCCTGAACATATAAAAAACGAAGATGTACCTGGTTAAAACACCTGCTTTCATTCAAAACCTATTTCCCAACTTCACCTGGCGAATTCCGACTCAGGAAAAGGTTCTCTATCTGACTTTTGATGATGGTCCTATTCCGGAGGTAACTCCCTGGGTTTTAGAACAGTTGGCTGCGTATAATGCAAAGGCCACTTTTTTTTGTGTGGGAGATAATGTCAAAAAATATCCAACCATTTTTCGACAGCTAACTGAAGATGGTCATTCAGTTGGAAATCATACTTTCAATCATCTTAATGGTTGGGCAACGGACAAGATGGATTATTTTCATAATATCCGCCACTGCGCGAAGCTCGTGGACTCCGATTTATTCCGCCCTCCTTATGGTCGCTTAAAACCACGGCAGGCACAATTTTTACAACGTCATTACCGTATTGTGATGTGGGATATACTCTCAGGAGATTTCGATCCAAATATTTCTGAAGAGCAGTGTTATGATAATGTCGTTAAAAAAGCAGAAGCAGGATCTATTGTTGTTTTACATGATAGTTTAAAAGCAGAAGAAAAATTGCGTGCGGTACTTCCAAGAATTCTCGCATACTATCAAGCACAAGGGTTTCGCTTCGAAGCTTTAAATACCAAAAAAATTACAGATACAAAAAAGTCCTTTCAGAGCGCTTAAGGAATTAAGGAATGTTTAAAGATGCAATGTTTAGAAATTTGAGCAGTCGGAAGTAGTTAACTTCCGGCTGCTTTTTTTTATTTTTAAAATTATTCACCAGCATTGGCGATATAACTGATCTTTAATCGCTGCGCTTTCCGCAAAGCCGTTTTTACATCGGTGACCAAACCCATTGGTACTTCCTTATCCACTTTCAATACGGTAATAGCCTGGCCGGACTGATGTCGAAAATCACTGGCCGTTTGTTGTCGCACGGCCTGGTCCAGATTTTCTTTGTGAATAAAGGCATCATTGATTTGAATCTGTGGCACACTTCCAATAAATGGATTAAGTGCCCGGCCAATATAAATATTGGTGATCAGTGTTTGGTTTTTAAGCTTTTGCACCTGATCTGCGTCAGGAACAGAAAATTTCACCCGAACTTGCTGGTCTCTTAGCACGGTAACCACCATAAAAAAGAAGAGTAACATAAAAATAATATCCGGCAAAGCAGAGGTATTTATTTTCGGTTGTAGCTTTTTCCTTCGTACCATAGCATTGATTTTTTTAAAAATTAGTTGGCTCTGCCTCGGAGATGACCAATGGAATTTGATTGCGAATGTCCCGCTGCGCCTTTAAGGTTAAGTGATCATAATCTTGCCCATATCTCTGTAAGGAACGATTGTTCCATAGTTCTTCATAAGCAGCTTTGAGTTCGTTGTACACTTCGATATAAGCATTATAAGATGTTTCCCTATCATTCTGTAAGGAGACCACTGCCTGTTTTGGACTTCGCGCCAGTTTCTCACTGCGGGTTGGATTGAGAATAAAATTTTTGGTTGCTTCTTTCAGCTGGCTGATGTCTAAAATTTCACTCTCTACTAATAATGTGTTTTCTTTGTTTATTTTAACACTCAGGATATTTCGGGGAGGAATCGGCGGAGGTGGTATTTTAATCTCTACGTAAGGCGGTAGCTTGACCATAATCCCCTGATCGTTGACAATCGTAGTGGTAACCAGAAAAAATATAAGTAATAGAAAGGCAATGTCTGCCATAGAACCGGCATTGACTTCGTTGGATTGTCGCGTATTGATTTTCCTTTTCATAACTAAAATTTTGATAATTATTAAGCTTGTTCAGCCATATCTAACGGACGAAAAGCGTATAAATCTCTTTTTTCAGTAAGATGCAGAAAAGATAAAAATTGGTGTAAAACGTGATAAAATTGATGATTTAACCAACCCGTAATCCGTTGGGAACAGGGCGCTCAGGAGCTAGTAACGTAATGGCCTTTCCCTCACCTACTGTTCCCAGAACAAGACATTCACTCATCATATTTGCGATCTGTTTAGCTGGAAAATTTACAACTGCTATTACCTGATGGCCCAGCAAATCTTCCGGCTGATATAATTTAGTAATCTGAGCAGAAGATTTTTTTATTCCCAACGGACCAAAATCAATAGTAAGTTTATAAGCAGGATTTCTTACTTCCGTGAAAATTTCTGCGTTTAAAATTGTTCCCACCCGCATTTCTACCTTCTCAAATTCTCCCCACGTTAAATTTCCAGTTTCTTTATTATTCATATTGATCATTTTATGTTTACGCGAATTAGTGTCACAAAATAAAAATTTTTAATATTTATATCTCACGTCCTGCTTACTTAATTTCTAAATAAAGTATAAAAAAAAATCAATTTATATTAAATTTTACATACATATAACATTAAAAACAACGTCACACTTTTATCAATCTATTAAAGCGGTATGGTTTTGGGACAAATAGTGATAGATTTAATACAACTTAATAACCCCATCCCCTTTGCCTGGACGGAGCAAAAATCATTTTTTCATCTTAAATTCTGTCCACCACTATGAGACAATTCAATTTAAAATTGAACGTCCGGTTCTCCGGCGTGCCTATTCTTCTATTGTTATTATTAAACATTTCATACCTTCAAGCCAAGACTTTTGTTGGCCCCGGTGATCCTACTTGTACCAATCCTACCGAAATTGGTGGATTTGTTTTTGAAGACCTCAACGCCAACGGTATTAAAGATACCGACGAAGGCTTTTTGGGAAACATTACCGTATCGCTATTTGATGATCAAGGTACTCCTCCGCTGACTTTAACCACCAATATTGCTGGTGAATATTTATTTACCGGATTAACAAACGGAGCCGACTACCGGGTAGAGTTTACGGTTCCTGCAGAAATGCAAGAATCAAGAACAGGAATCGACTCCCGTTCTGCCACCCAAATAACTACTACTGGAACTTGTGACAACAACCTTGGAATAAGCCAGGTAGAATGCTACTGTGAAGCTGACCCGTTTATCATCGTTCCTTGCTACGTAGAAGGTACATTTGACGGAGCCTACACAACCGAGGCAGCCATCGCAAAATTACTGGTGAGTGCGGACGGACACGATTTTGTCGGTACTACCAAGACGGCTGATTACGAAGCTTCTCTGATTGCCGCTCATGGACAAGTTGGATCCGTCTACGGAATAGCCTGGCAAAACACACAAGAGCGATATTATATTGCTGCTTTTCATAAAAGATATGTCGGTTTCGGACCTAACGGGCCTGATGCTATCTATCAAATGGATATGTCCGGAAACGTTACCGGCGTAATTGAATTAGACAATCTTCTGGGAGCGACCAACACTGCCGGATCGGATGTGCACGATTTTACCGCTGCTGGGAATGGCCATGTTTATGACCTCGGTATCGGGGATAGTTCTTTTGACGGTGTTGGAAAAATCGGATTTGGTGATATGACCTTTTCCGCCGATAAGAAAACACTTTACATCGTCAACCTTTTTGACAAAAAAATATATGGATTAGATGTAACGGATGGTAATACTGCCAACGCTTCTATTGTTTCTTCCTGGGATGCGCCAGACGCTACAGGTGCCGACCGTCACCGTCCCTTTGGACTTGCATTTCATGATAATAAATTATGGGTGGGTACCGTGGACGAAAATGGCACCAATGCCTATGTGCACTCAACAAATCCCGCTGGAAGTAATTTCGGATTAGAACTTACTATTCCCTTAAATTATCCCCGACAGGCATTTATTGGTTCTAATGCAGATTTAACCGATCAATCTTCAGAGTGGCGCCCCTGGGTTAACAATTCAAATATTACGTATATGGAACGTAATAGCCGCGAAATCGGCTTTCCACAAGCGATACTATCGGATATGACTTTTACTGCAGATGGAGATATGATCTTAGGATTCAGAGACCGTTTTGGTGACCAGGCTGGTGGAGAGAAATTTTTCAATACCACAGAGACAAACGTCACCTGGGGTACTTCCGCAGGTGATATTCTAAAGGCTTGTTACGATGCCGGAAGTAATGATTTTACGTTAGAAACTGGCAATAGCGGAAGCTGTGCCGGAGCAGGAGGAATTAATAATTCTGGTCCTGGTAGCGATGGTATAGAATTCTACCACTGGGATATTTATAATTTTAATGATAACTGGGACCCTAACAATGTATCTAGTGCCTTTCACTGGGAAACTACTCAGGGAGCTTTACTGCAATTAAAATCAAAGCCTTACATCATTACCAGCTGTATGGATCCATTCAATGATTTTTCTGGTGGTATCGTAAAATTTGACAACTCCGATGGTGGTCGTCACGGAATCGGAACAGGCTCCTCTACAGTAAACAACCTAACTGGTGGATACACCCTTTACGAGACGGGTGACTGGGGGGGTACTCCACCAGCCAATAATGGTACGCTGTCAAAAGGTAATGGTTTGGGAGCCCTGGATGCTGCTTGTACTGCACTTCCCTTAGAGATCGGAAATTACGTTTGGTACGACGCCAACGGAGATGGTATTCAGGATGCTGGTGAAAAAGGAATTCCTGGTATTTCCGTTCTAATGACCGATGAAAATGATGTAATCCTTTCTACCACTACAACGGATGCTAATGGTATGTATTTATTTACAAATGCCAGCGTTGCAATGGGAATAAAATACAATACAGACTATAAAGTAAAAATCGCCCTAACGGATGTCCAAGCTTTTAATGGCGAAATTAGTATTACTACTTTATTAAATACGGGTACTGGTAAAAACGATAACCACGCCGTGATGATCGGAGATATTGCTACCGTTGAAATTACTACTGGTAGTTCTGGACAAACAATGCTGGATGTAGACTTTGGTTTTGCTCCGACGGCAACCATTGGTAATACCGTATGGCTAGATGAAAACGCAAACGGTATATTTGACGCGGGAGAAGAAGGCATTCCCAATATTACGGTAATATTGAGAGGGTCCGATAATTCTATCGTTGGAACAACTACAACAGATGTAAATGGTGGTTATATTTTTAATGACTTACCAATTGATAATTATACGGTAGAAGTAAGTGCTGGTTTACCAACTGGATTACTACCTACTTTTAACGAAGATTCTGGGACCTTACTACCGGATAATGTGACCAACGTAAATATTTCCGGTGGTGGAGATGAACACCTGAGTGCTATTTTCGGATATAATTATGTTTCCAGCACAGATGTAAATAATCCTGTTGGAACAACTACCGGAGCCATTGGAAACCGGGTATGGAATGATGTCAACGGCGACGGTGTACAGGATGCAGGAGAGGCAGGTATTCCGAATGTAACAGTTACCTTGTTCAATGATCACGACCTAAACGGTGTGTACGACAATCCAGTTGCTACAACCACAACGGATGCGAGTGGATTCTATATTTTTGATAATATTGTTCCCAACGCTTATGTACTGGAAGTAGATGATTCTACCCTACCCGCAAATCTTGCGACTACCCCGACAGGTGATCCGGACAAAGATGCGGATAACATCAGCGAACCCATAATGGTAGCTCCTGGTGACGTTGTTTTACTGGGTGATTTTGGCTACCAGCCGACCAGTGGTTCAACGATTAGTGATGTTGTATTTATCGACGCCAATGCGGATGGTATTCAGGATGCGAACGAACCAGGTATTCCTGGCGTAACGATCCAATTGACAAATAACCTGGGCGAAGTAATTGCTACAACGACTACTGATGCAAATGGTCATTATATTTTTGGTGGACTTCCAGCAGATACTTATGCTGTCAAAGTAACTGATACCAGAAATGTATTGAATACGCTTGTACCCGTTAGCGATGCGGATGGAAATAATGACTACGTTTCTACGGTCACGGTAGATGGAACAGAAAATAATGTCCTGCAGGATTTTGGTTTTGCACCAAATACACACTTACCAAACCAGGGAATTATTGGAAATACCATCTTTATCGATACCAATAATGATGGAGCGATTACGGCTGGCGAAGGTGCGGAAAAAGTAGCGGTCAATTTATTTGAAGCAGATGGTACCACGCTTGTAGCAACCACTGAAACTAATAAAAATGGTACTTATTACTTTGGTGCTTTGGATCCGGTAGCAACGTACGTAGTAGCCGTGGATGTAGCAAGTTTGCCCGGTGGAAATGTATATTTCAACTCTGTTGATCCGGACGGTGCTGCTCCGGGAACCAGTGTTTCTACTTCTGATCTAGCTGCTCAAGGCGGATTGGATTTTACAAAAGACTTTGGTTATACTGCCAACAATGCTTACGCAATTGATGGTACTATATGGAATGACAACAACGCTGACGGAGCACTGGACGCTAACGAAGCGGAACGTTTTGCCAACACAACAGTATTATTAACCAATGCTGCGGGTGCGGTAATCGCCACCACTACGACGGATGTTATGGGTAATTATAGTTTCCAGAATTTACCGGATGGTACTTATACCGTGATCGTAAGTGATGTGCAGGAAAGCCTTACTGGATTCTGGCATAGTCTCGGAACAGATAGCGAAAGTGATCCGGTAGCGGTTACCATTAACGGCGCCAATCAGACAGATATCGATTTTGGTTATTACAACGAAGGTGCTGCAGTAGGTAACCGGGTATGGAATGATCTGAACGGGAATGGCTTACAAGATTCAGGAGAGACCGGAATCGCCAATGTAGCGGTCACCATGATGGTTGACTACGACGGAGACAGTGCCGCTGATGTTACGGTCGTAACAACCACGGATGCTCAAGGATTCTATAGTTTTGGCCAGTTATTACTGGACGAAAACTACGGAAGTGCAAACAGTCCTGCTTATACGATCAGTGCAGTTGCACCGGCGGGTATGGAAACAACCACGCTCAATGCGGGTAGTGACGACCAACTGGATTCCAGTGATCCAGGTGGTGCAATAGTTGATCCAGCCAAAGGAGAAAGTGACGTAGCTGCGGCAGTTGATCCAGCCACGGAATCAGCTATTGCTGGATATGATTTTGGTTTTAAACCAACGGTCTTGCCAGTTGAGCTTATTTCCTTTACAGGAAGTGCGGATGACTGTAAAGTAACTTTGAAGTGGTTTGCTGCTTCTGAGTTAAACTTTAGTCACTACGAGATTGAACGCAGTAAGGATGGAAGAAACTTTAGTAAAACTGGAGCAATCATTTCTAGTGGAGAAGCGACGAATGCTGATTATACATTTGTAGATGCAAAACCTGATACTGAAAATTATTACCGCCTTAAGATGATTGATTTGGATGAGACTTTTGAATACAGTAGTATTATAAATCTGGAAGTAGATTGTAAGAAAAGCAATGACCTAAAGATTTATCCAAACCCATTGGTGGGTGCACAACTGACCGTAGAATTGCATACCGAATCATTAAATGCGATGTTGGTAATTACAGATCTTAGCGGAAAGATTATGCAGTCTTTAAATATTCATACTGATTTTGGACAGAATACTCTACGAATAGATACGGGCAACTTGCCAAACGGAACGTACTTCATTTATGAAAGCACCAACCCGGCGGCCAAGCCAGCTAAGTTTATTAAGATAAACTAAGCATGTTTTCACATTGATAAAATTTAAAGAGCCGATCTGCTACGTTGCAGGTCGGCTCTTTTTTTAGGGACGGTAGTACTAGTGGTTCGGGTACTAAATTAGTATGTATTTCAAATTGTTAATTTTTCCTAGACATTAAGAACAGTTGATTAGTGATTAGTTAATCGGTCCTTCTGATGCATAGGTATCACACGCTAAAGTATTTGAAAAATTCAAAAAAGACGGTAGAGAAATTTAAGTTAACAGATCAACGTAGGAACAAGGCATTGCCTTGTTCCTACGTTGATCAATATGCCCAGTTATTTAATGCCGAAGGCACTAAGTTGTTGATTAGTTAATCGGTGGATCAGTCACATAATACGCAATGCGAACGTAACCATTTTGGTTGCGCTCTTACATCAGGATTACCTAATACTAGACATCGTTAAATGGAACCCTCCCGACAATCCATGAAATATCTCTACTCACACAATGCCCGCCGAATGCCCGCCACTTTCAACAGGCACTCTTCGTATTCTAGCTCTGGAACAGAATCATTTACAATGGCACCACCCACCTGAAAAGAAAGATAACAACTAGCGGCATCGTACAACATACTGCGAATAACCACATTAAAATCAAAATCTCCTTCCGGTGTAATATATCCAACAGCTCCCGAATAAAGACCTCGTTTGGACTGTTCATATTGCTCAATCAGTTCCATACTACGGATTTTTGGTGCTCCGGTCATCGAACCCATCGGAAAAGCATTTTTGAGGGCGTCCACAAAATCTAGCGATGGTGTTAAAGTACCCGTTATCGTCGAGATCAGGTGATTCACCTGCGCAAAGGGATAAATTCCAAATAATTCCTTCACTTCCACCGTACCGGGAAGGCAACTGCGGGAAAGATCATTTCTAACCAAGTCCACAATCATCACATTTTCGGAACGGTCTTTTTTGCTACTGAAGAGTTGTCGTGTCAATTTTTTATTTTCGGAAGCCGTTTTTCCACGTTTGATGGTCCCTTTGATCGGTTGAGAAATTAATTTTTGACCTTCTTTTTTTAGAAAACGTTCTGGACTCGCGCAAAGTAAATATTTATCTTTCATTCGATAAAAAGCTGAGAAGGGAGCTTTACTTATTGTATTAAATTTTTCAAAAAGGGCTGCGGGGGAGTGCTCCGTGTTTTCAACATAAAATTCCTGACAAAAATTCATCTCGTAGATATCACCTCGTAAAAGATTATTTTTTATTGCTGCAATGGTTTTTAAGTAAACGGCCTTACTAATTCTGGATTTTATTTCTTTTGGATCAATTAATGAAGCAACAGGAAGGGGAGTCGTGGGCACCGCTTGTATGGTATTCCAAAGATCGTTTGGTGACTCTTTGCAACTGCTTATTTCTATTTTATTAGAGAATATTTTTATTAAATAAACAGGTTGGAAAAAATGCATTTCCGGTAACTGAATATGATCCGGATTTTGGGAACCGAGTTTTTCAATTTTATTTTTTAAATCGTAACTCAGATAACCGAATAACCACCCACCCGTTTTTTTGTGAAAATCTCTTAATTGATCAAAAGGATCGATTTGACTAAAATGATAGGAAGTCTGATCTTGCTGACCCACCGCGACTAAACCCTCGTAAATTCCGTATAATCGTTGACCGTAGGCATTACTATCCAGATAACAAACTGGATTGAAATTTTGTGTCCATCGAAATAACTGTTGCTTAACCTTCGTCAAGGAAGTTATCTGAAAAGTTTGTTTTTTTTGATGAGTCACTTCCTTCATCTATACAGTTTCTACTGTAAAGCCCAGTTTTTTCAGGTCTTCATAAAATGCAGGATAAGATTTAACAACCACCATGGGGTCTTCTATTCTTACGGTTCCAAAGATCGCAAGTGGCGCAAAAGCCATGGCCATTCGGTGATCCTCGTAAGTAGAAAATGTTGGTTGATCTACTTTGGCAGTTCCTTTTACCTGACAACTAACACCTTGTCGAGCTTCTATTTCCGAAAAGTTAACGTTCACTTTTTCTAATTCATTCCGTAAGGCTTGTACCCGATCTGTTTCCTTTATTTTTAAAGTACGAAGTCCGGTAAAATAACCGTCTACTCCGAGTCCACCGCATACCACTGCGAGGGTTTGCGCAATATCGGGGCAATTGATAAAATTCCATTGACAAGAATCAATTGAAGAAGGCTTTCCTTTTGTCAATACTATGCCATCCGCGACGAATTCTGTGTTCACGCCAAATTGCGTCATCATTTCTGCCAGTACGGCATCCCCTTGCAAACTGTCCTCAAAAAGTCCTCCGAGATGTAAATCAAGATTTTTTGAAAAAGCAGCCAGCGCGTAATGATATGAGGCTGCTGACCAGTCTGCTTCTACGGTAAAGTCTTTTGCTTGATACGTTTGTTTTCCTATACTTATGGTTGGCCCAATCCATTGATACGCTATTCCAAACCGCTTCATCAGGCTCAGCGTCATTTGGATATAGGGTCTTGAAACAATATCTCCTTCCAGATGCAAGGTCAAACCATCGGGTAGAACAGGCGCAATCATCAAAAGTGCAGAAATAAATTGGCTACTGATATTGGCAGGAATCTTTAATTCTTTTACGGAACCAAAATTACCCGGACCAATTGACAGAGGCGGATATCCTGTTTTTTCTAAAAACTGAATATCCGCACCCAGTTCATTTAATGCTTCTGCGAGCACACCCACTGGACGCTGTTTCATTCGCTCAGAGCCCGTCAAAATTTGTGTACCGGGTTGTAAAGCCAGATATGCCGTCATAAATCGAAAAGTGGTGCCCGCCGCTCCGGCGTCGTACGTTCCATCAGAAAGCGCGAGCAACTGCTGAAGCGTTTTGGTATCTTTAGACGTCGATAGTCGATCAATTTTGAAGTTGTCCTGGCAAAGGGCATGGATCAACAATACTCGATTACTAATGCTTTTTGAGCCATCCAGCGTAATATCTCCAACAACGGTTGGATCAGATTTTTTTAATTGATAAATCATAAAGTTAAGGTATGAGAAAAGTTAGCTGATCCAATATAGCTGACAATTTAATATCTCAAGGCGATATTCAGCAGGTTTTTAAAAAAATCACCAATTGATTTGAATCACTTCCTCCAGGTCCGGATGCAAACTTTTGCCAACAGGACAACCATGGGATGCTGCTTCAATTAAGGTTTTTTCTTTTTCTGTATAATTATTGTCGGGCATTTGGATCGTTATTTCCAGACGAACAATCCTACGTGGATTATTGCCCATAATTTTATTGATTTCGGCAGTTGCGCCGGTTATATCAATCTCTTTATCCGCAGCCTTAATACCCATAATTGTCAAAATACAACTACCGAGAGCAGTAGCAAGTAGATCAGTGGGAGAAAAGGCTTCTCCTTTTCCACGATTGTCTACCGGAGCATCTGTTAAAATTTCGTTGCCTGATTGCAGGTGTACGGCAGCGGTTCTCAGATTGTTTTGATAAGTGATTTTACTAGTCATTCTTGATTCTTTTATTACGATTATCCGAATTTTTTTTCTCTGTTTCGCGATCTTGCTTTTCTTTTTCACGACGATCTTGCCTTTCCTGGTCAGACTTGCCATAAGCTAGAATAATCTCCTTCACCAGTCGGTGACGGACTACATCTTCTGCGGTAAGCTTAACAATGCCGATACCCTTGACATCATCGAGGATATTCATAGCGTGACGAAGGCCGGATTTTTGATTGTATGGTAAATCAATCTGAGAAAGGTCACCCGTGATAATGCATTTGGCAGAAGGCCCGATCCGTGTCAGAAACATTTTGATTTGCATCGAAGTGGCATTTTGTGCTTCATCCAGAATAATGAAAGCATTGTCCAGTGTTCGTCCACGCATAAAGGCCAGCGGTGCAACTTCGATGACCCGGTTGGTCATAAAATAATTTAGTTTATCCAGCGGAAGCATATCATCCAGCGAATCGTATAACGGACGAAGGTAAGGATCTACTTTGTCTTTCAAATCACCTGGCAAAAAACCAAGACTTTCCCCTGCTTCTACCGCTGGACGTGTCAAAATGATTTTCTTTACTACCCGATTTTTTAAGGCACGTACAGCGAGCGCTACCGCAGTATACGTTTTTCCGGTACCAGCAGGTCCAATAGCAAAAACAATATCGTTTTCGTCAGAAGACGCAATTAATTTTTTCTGATTAATTGTCTTTGCCTTGATTGCTCTTCCACCCCGACCGTGTACCAGTGTCGCGTTACTGTCCCCGGTGCCCAGTTTCGTTTCAAAAGGATTGGCACCTCCGATCAGTTCCTCTACGGTTTGAGTACTTAGCTCGTGTTTTTCCCTTAAAAGGCGAACCATCAGCTCAAACTTGCTTTTTGCTTTTTGTGTCTGCTTTTTATCTCCGGTTATTTTTAGACTATTTCCTCGGGAAGTGATCGTGATGTCTGGATAGGCTTTTCGAATCAGGTTTAGTTTAACATTTTTTTCACCGTAAAGTGCTACGGGGTCAATGCCGTCAATGGTCAGAATAATTTCACTCAATAGAATATATTTTTTAAAAGTTTTTAATTAAAAATGTTGACAAAATAAATGACAATTCTATACTTTCTCTTTCTCCGCTACCATAAGCCTGACTGACTGACGTTAGTCGGGCATGGCCCATTTCACGTCCTTGATTGGCAAAAAAATAGTTTGCCTATAATCTCCTTTTATTTAATCGCCATTCCTTAGAATATGCTGCTGTTGTCTTTCCTTGGCTATGATATTGGAAGTTTTGGGTCAGACTGCGTACATTTGCCGAGCATAATGAGGTTTTTAGGGAGGAAGAGTAGCTGTAAAATAACCAGTCAAATGTTATAAGTTATTCTTTTAATGATCCTTACCTTAAAAACAAAGGTAAATTTAACTTAAATTTTATTGCGCTGTTGACCATCGTGGATACAATTTTCAAAACGTAATCAGTATGGCTATTGTTACTTTTATATCAGATTTTGGTACGACTGACTATTATAGTGCAGTCATCAAAGGAGCATTGCTATCCGAAGACCCGCAACTTAACCTGATTGACATTAGCCATAACATTAAAACTTACGATATAGTTCAGGGCGCATTTGTTCTTAAAAATGCCTATCAGCATTTTCCTGCTGCAACGATTCATCTGGTCAGTGTTAATAATTTTTATGCGGCCAAACACTGCTTTTTAGCAATTCGTTATGATGACCATTATTTTATTGGTCCGGATAATGGATTATTTGCTTTAGCATTCGAAAAAGAAAAACTGACCAGTGTTTACGAACTAACTTACAATGCTAATGCGGCTAATCCGCTGGGAGAAGTTTTTGCTAAAGGCGTTCGCCATATTTTGAGTGAAATGCCTTTCAACGAGATTGGTATTCCCATCGAAACCATCGAAGAGCGAATCAGTATTCAACCGGTAACGACCGTCGATCGCATCCGTGGTGCGGTCATTCATGTAGATAATTACGAAAATGCTATTACCAATATCAGTGGTGACCTCTTAAAAAAAGTAGGGAAGGACAGACCATTTAAAATATACTTTAAACGGCACGAACCAGTAACTACCCTCAAACAAAATTATGCAGAAGTGCCAGTGGGGGAAATTCTTTGCCTGATAAATTCTGCTAATTATCTCGAAATTGCCATCAATCTTGGCAAGGCTTCCAGTATGCTGGGAATGGGAATTGACGAACATGTTCAAATAGATTTTCAAAATGATTAAACGCATTGTCAGAATGACTTTTAAACCAGCAGAACTCGCGGGTTTTTTTGCCATGTTTGAAAGAAAAAAGAAAGCAATCCGCAATTTTGACGGATGTCATTATCTGGAAGTTTTTCAGGATAAAGCACAATCCAATATTGTTTTTACCTACAGTTTTTGGACCGATGAGGCTGCCTTGAATAAATATCGACATTCTGAATTGTTTAAAGCCACCTGGGCGGAAACCAAAGCAAAATTTGCCGAAAAACCATTGGCGCATACGCTCGTTCTGTACGATATCGTTCGACCTTAGGAGCAATTAACTTAACTTTCTCTGCCGTCTTTTTTGAGTTTTTCAAATACTATAGAGGGCGATACCTATGCGTTGGAAGGATCGATTAACGAATCACTAATCAACATTCTATTTAATCGCCATTCCTTATTATTGCGAATAATCATTGTATTCGTACGAATACTATTTTTTGATTTACCAAAATCAAAGGCTCCCTAATCAGTAAGCGAAATAGATTTAAATTTGTAAACATGAATACCATCAAACTGGACGATTATCAAATCCACCTTGGCGCTTTCGGCGAGGATCTTCGCGAATATCTGCGCAAAGGAAACTACAATCAGGTTTTTATCATCGTAGATGAAAATACACATGCAAACTGTCTTCCTTTTTTAGAAAAAGAAATAGGTTTAATTGACCGTACGGTGATTGAAATCAAATCTGGTGAAACCAATAAAAGCATCACCACCTGCACTCAAATTTGGGAACAAATGATGCGCAAAGGAGGCGGTCGTAAAGACCTGACGATCAATCTGGGTGGTGGCGTGATTGGAGATATGGGTGGATTTTGCGCCAGTACCTTTAAGCGAGGTATGAATTTTATCCAGATGCCTACGACGCTGCTATCGCAGGTGGATGCTTCGGTAGGTGGAAAATTAGGAATTGACTTTGACGAGATCAAAAACAGTATTGGACTATTTAAAAATCCGCTAGCAGTGATGATCTGGCCTGAATTTTTAAAAACATTACCAGCGCGTGAACTACGAAGCGGATTTGCGGAGATGATCAAACATAGTCTGATTGCCAGCACCGAACAATGGACGGAGCTACGACAGATAGAAAACCTGGAAGTCACTCACGCAGCTAAATTCCTGGAAAAGTCTATTCTAATCAAAAAGAATATTGTAGAAGCGGACCCTTTTGAATCCGGATTGCGTAAAGTGCTCAACTTTGGTCATACCATTGGCCATGCGCTGGAGAGCCACGCGCTGAAAACGGATCAGCCGCTTTTACATGGTGAGGCGATCGCTGCGGGGATGATTTGCGAAAGCTACCTGAGTCTGAAAAAAGGATTGTCACGCGCAGATTTGGATCAGATTACCCAGTTTTTAATAAAACAGTACGGTAAATTTGAATTTAACAGTAATATCTACCCAAAACTGATTAATTTGATGCAACAGGACAAGAAAAACGAAACCGCAGCAATCAACTTTACGATGCTAAAATCACCGGGAGAAGCGTTATTCAACCAGTTTGCCGGAGAAACAGAAATTATAGAGAGCCTGGACTATTACCGCCAACAATAGAATTTTACCCTTATTTTATCATAATCCTCTTTACGAAGCGTATATTTGTAAAAATAAGGGGTGCGGTTTTAATGTGCTCTTGTCATACGATTAGAGAAAACACAAATTTGAATCAATATGGATCAACCAAATAATACTGCTGAGAGCGGAAAATCGGTCCGTCAACAACGTTATCCGAAATATCGGAAAATGGTAAAGTTGATGTGGGGAATGACTATTATGGGAATAGTAGCCGTGATTTTGATGTTTGTTATTCTTTCTTTTCAGGACTTACCTACTTTCGAAGAATTAGAAAATCCCAATAGTAATTTTGCTTCTGAAGTATACGCAGCGGATGGAGCGGTACTCGGTCGGTATTACGTAGAAAATCGCATTCCCGTTGATTTTGACCAGTTGTCACCTTATTTGGTAAAAGCATTGGTGGCGACCGAAGACGAACGTTATTACGATCATTCCGGAATTGATTTTGAGGCTCTTTCACGAGTAATTGTACGTACCGGATTAATGGGGCAAAGAAACGCAGGTGGTGGTAGTACAATTACACAGCAGCTCGCCAAATTATTGTACTCTGACCGGAACTTTGCCGGAATGAATTTTATAGAAAAAATATTTGCCCTGGGAACCCGTAAATTCAAAGAGTGGATTACCGCCGTTAAGCTGGAACGCAGTTATACCAAAGAAGAGATTATAGCGATGTATCTCAACAAGTTTAGTTTTACCAATGGTGCCTATGGAATCAAAGCAGCTTCTGAAATTTATTTTGCGACCAGTCAGGATTCTTTGCGGATAGAAGAAGCCGCTACGTTGGTAGGAATGTTGAAAAATCCATCACTCTATAATCCAATCCGACGACCGGATATCACGACGAAGCGTAGAGAAGTGGTTCTCAAGCAAATGCAAAAGGCGGGACACCTCACCCAGGAAGACTACAATACGCTGCGGGTATTGCCACTCGACATGACCAACTTTCGTCGTAAGACACACGCGGATGGTCCTGCTCCTTATTTTAGAATGGAGCTCCGCAAAGAACTCAGCCGAATTTTAAGCCGTCCCGAAAATTTAAAAACCAACGGAGCGTCTTACGATATTTATCGGGATGGACTTAAAGTATATACAACCATCGACCCTAAAATTCAGGCGCACGCCGAGGCGGCGATGTATAAACACATGGAAAAGCTCCAAAGAACTTTTGATCGTCACTGGAAAGGAAAAGATCCATGGACGTACGAAGATAGTGACACCGATATGGAAGCCAAAGAGATGGAACAAGATCTGGCCACCCGTGCCCGTTCGCTTCAGAAAAGTATCAGAGAATCTGATCGTTATCAGCAATTACGTGCCGAAATTCTGGAACCAGCTATTAAGGTGGCGGCTAAAAAACTGGACGGATTTGAATTAAGGGATCACGATATTGATCGAATGATTCAGGAAGAACGTGAAAAAGGAAGCATCGCTAAATTGGTTTCGCGGAAGTTAGTCGGGAGTCCATTGGCCGCAAAATATCGGAAGCTCTTAAAGGCGGACGAGTGGAAAGAAGTAAAAGCAAATTTTCTTAATTTGCGAAAAGCGGCGACCGACAGTTTTAATACACCAGCTAAAATGCGCGTCTTTGCTTACAACGATCAGATGGAAAAAGATACAACGATGACTCCATTGGATTCTATTAAGTATCACCAGATGTTTTTGCAATTGGGTTCCATTGCAGTAGATCCTAAAACAGGATATGTAAAAGCCTGGGTAGGTGGTATCAATCATAAATATTTTCAATTTGACCACGTTACTTCCGAGCGTCAGGTAGGCTCTACCTTTAAGCCATTTATTTACGCTACGGCGATTGCGCAACAATCCGTTTCTCCATGTATGCAAGTATACGATCTGCCATATACGATCCACGCCGGAGAAGGTAATTTTCATTTGAAGGAAGACTGGACACCCAACAATGCCAACGGAGAATATAGTGGTGCTCCTTATACTTTATTCAAAGGATTACAGCATTCAAAAAATACGGTTTCTGTTTATTTAATGAAGCAACTTGGCGACGCAGAGCCAGTCAGAGATTTGGTAGACAATATGGGTTTGTCAAAAGATGCAAAGCGTAGCAACGGGACTTATATTGTTCCACACGCTCCTTCGATTTGTTTAGGATCCTGTGAATTAACAGTACAGGAATTAGCAGGCGCTTATACCACTTTTGCCAATAATGGAATTTATAACAAGCCAGTTTTTATTAATAGAATTGAAGATGGTAATGGCCACATTATTTACGAAGAAATTCAGGAGGAGCGCAGAGCACTAAATCCGAATGCTAACTTTGTGATGGTCAACATGATGAAAAATGTAATGAATCAAGGACTACCTGGTTTTGGAAATATAAAGAGCGAGATAGGAGGAAAAACAGGAACCACTAATAATTATGTAGACGGCTGGTTTGTTGGACTGACCCCTGATCTGGTCGTAACTACCTGGGTAGGTGGCGACAATCGCTGGATAAGATTCCGTAGTTTGAATTTAGGAATTGGCGCAAAGATGGCGCGACCATTTTTTGCCAAGTTATTACGCAGTCTCGAAGAAGATGAAACCATTGCTTATGATGTCAATGCTCGTTTTGCAGAACCAACGGGAGACCTTGGTATAGTGATTGATTGCGAACAATATGATTACAATGGAGAAAGCCCTCTCAACTTTGATGATATGGAGCCGGTAGAAGAAAACGAAAGCTTTGGTGATGATGACTTTTTTGGTGATGAAAGACCGATGATACAGGATACCACCAAGCGCAAACAATTCGCTGAAGAAAATGAATCATTTGGCGGAGAATTTTAAATAGAAATAACCAATCTACGCTTACTAAACAAAGATCATTGATGTTGAGAAATTTACTGTCCAGCTTAGTATTACTGGGAATATTCATACTTACGTTAACGCAGTGCGTACCCGCTAAAAAAGAAGTTTTGACGGATATTAACCTGGACTTTAAAGATCCGGTTTATCGACAACTGTATGTTTATCAAGACCAATTACTCACCGATAGCATTCTACCTTTATTTCGTCATCGAGACCCAAGTTACCGTTACGCAGCCGCCCTTTCTTTTGCTTCTAATAAAGATCCGCTGGCAGTTGATTCTCTGATGCTGTTGTTAGAGGATGAGGTACAGGAAGTGAGAGTAGCAGCGGCTTTCGCAATCGGACAAATTGGTAGTGAAAAATCCGGTCCGGCCCTTGTAAAAGCCTTCGCTACGGATACTTTGGCTACTTCTCAAAAATTTAAAAAAATAGTACTGGAAGCCATTGGTAAGTCTGCCTCTGCAGATTACCTCGACAATATCAGTAGTGTGAAAAGCTACTTTAGAAGTGATACTTTATTATTGGAAGGACAAGCTTATGCCATCTATCGTTACGCACTCAGAGGAATAAATTCTTCCGTCGGAACGCAACGAATGGTGGACCTGCTTACAAAAAAAGGATACCCCGAATCGGTTCGACTGATTGCTGCCAACTATCTTTATCGGACGAGAGATATTAAGCTGGATACTTTCGCTGGAAAATTTTATCAAGTAGCACAAAGAGAAAGTGACCCGCAGATATTACAAGCCCTCGCCATCGCAATCGGTAAAACCAAGAAGCCTGTTGGTTTGGAAGCACTGAAATACATCTACGGAAAATCGGATGATTTTCGGGTACGGGTAAATGTGATTCGGGCAATGGGAAATTACAATTATCCGGAAGTTAAAGACCTGATTTTTGCAGCACTAAAAAGTAATAATCAGCATATTGCTCAGGCGGCCAGTCAGTTTTTTGTAGACTATGGAATTGCTCAAGAGGCAAATCCATATTTTGCTACTGCAAAAAATACCGAAGGCCTTTCCTGGCAAGTTCGTAATAATTTACTGCGGGCCGCTAACCGACATATTCCGGTATACTTTGTCAATTCGGTTAATAATATTAATGGAGAAATAAAAAACCGTTTTGAAATCCCTAGTGATAATGTTTATGAAAAGGCTGGTCTTCTAAAAGCATTGTCAGAACAAGGTTGGAATTATAAATATATTTATCAGACGGGGTACCAATCTGAGCAAACGATCATTCGATCGGCGAGTGTAGATGCGTTGGCACAGATCGCGATGAACCCTGACTTTAATAAATATTTTGGCGCCAGTGCCCGTCGGGTAAAAAAAGAACTAGCAGGTTATTTTCAGGAGGCCATCGAGAAAGGAGATATTGCGATGATTGCTTACGCTGCTCAGGTATTGCGAATGCCTGCGCTAAAATTTAAGGAAGTGGTAGATAGCATAGATTATATGACTACAGCCATGGCAAAATTGGAGCTTCCCAAAGAAATTGAAATAAAATATGAACTCCAGAAAACCGTAGACTATTTTAATAACACCTCCGGCGTTACGAGTCAGTCACCCCGTTATAATCATCCCATCGACTGGGATTTAATCGGTGGAATCAACTCGGATGCAGAAGCAAAGATTTTTACTTCCAAAGGAGAAATTACCCTCTCTCTCATGCTGCAACACGCACCGGGCACGGTGGCTAATTTTGTTCAGCTGGTCCGCAATAATTTTTATGATAATAAAAATTTTCATCGGGTAATTTCTAACTTCGTTGTTCAGAGTGGTTGCCCGCGTGGAGACGGATATGGAGGATTGGATTATACAATTCGGTCTGAGCTGGTAATGAATTATTTCGATGATGCCGGATACGTAGGGATGGCTTCCGCCGGAAATCATACCGAATGTACACAATGGTTTATTACGCATTCACCGACCCCGCATTTGGATGGCAATTATACCATTTTTGCAAAAGTGAAGTCAGGAATGAACGTTGTTAATCAATTACAAATAGGAGATCGAATTATGGATATTAAAATTCAAAATTAAAAAAGACCTTCGAAAACCTCTAACTAAATCAAACCAATAATTACAAAATGAAAAGTACACCACTAACGACTATTCACGAAGCCCTCGGTGCAAAAATGGCTGGTTTTGCTGGATATAATATGCCTATTTCTTATCAGGGAATCAAAGACGAACATGCTGCTGTCCGAGAGAAAGTAGGAATTTTTGACGTATCCCACATGGGAGAATTTATCGTGCGGGGCAAAGAGGCGCTGGATTTATTACAACTGGTGACCTCCAACGATGTCAGCAAATTGAAAATTGGCGATGCTCAATATTCTTGTTTACCTAATAAAACCGGAGGAATCGTAGATGACTTATTGGTGTACCGACTGGCGGAAGATAACTGCTCCGAAGGAGAACAAGCTTATATGTTGGTGGTGAACGCGTCCAATATTGAAAAAGACTGGAACTGGATTGCGGAGCATAATACCTTTGACGCTAAAATGATCAATATTTCAGATCAGACGGGTCTGCTCGCAGTGCAAGGTCCTCAGGCTATTGCATTATTACAACCTTTGACGGAAGTAGATTTGAGCAGCCTTTCTTATTATACTTTTACCAAAGGAACATTGGCGGGGTTGGACAACGTCCTGATTTCAGCCACAGGCTATACGGGGTCCGGTGGATTTGAATTATATGTCAGCAGCGATCAACTACTAGCCTTGTGGAAAGCTTTATTTGACAATCCGCCGGTAGCAGTAACCCCCGTTGGTTTGGGCGCTAGAGATACTTTGCGATTGGAAATGGGTTATTGTCTTTATGGCAATGATATCAACGACCATACTTCTCCCATCGAAGCAGGCCTGGGTTGGATTACTAAAACAAAAAAAGAAAATTTTAACTCTATTGATATTTTTAGAGCACATCGCACCAATGGTGTAGATAAAAAACTGGTTGGATTCACTTTGTCCGATCGACGGGTACCCCGGCACGGATATACCATTGAAGATACGGAAGGAAATGTGATCGGAGAAGTCACTTCCGGTACACAATCTCCATCCATGGACATTCCAATTGGTATGGGATATGTAAAAAAAGGTTTTGATCAACCGGGTTCAACAGTGATGATTGTCGTTGGTAAAAAGCGACTTCCTGCGGTGATCACCAAACTTCCGTTTTATAAAACTACTTAGTGAACAGCTCCAGATACTTTGAATAACTTTTGTGAAATGCTTAGTAAATAGAAATATTATTCATCTTCGATGAACAATATCAACTTAAATCCTATTTGACCCTTTGGATACCGTTTTTTATAAAACAATATATCATGACAGTTCACGAAGGTAGAGACCGATTTATTAATTCTTGGGGTAGCTTAGGCTCTAGTTGGGGGATTAGCCGCACGATGGCACAGGTGCACGCATTGTTGCTGCTGGCACCAGAATGCTTATCTGCGGATGAAATTATGGACGAATTAAAGATTTCGCGTGGCAACGCCAATATGAACATCCGAGCCTTGATCGACTGGGGCCTGGTCTATAAAGAACTAAAACCTGGAGAGCGTAAAGAATTTTTTATCGCTGAAAAAGATATGTGGGAAGTATTCCGACGCATTATTATTCAGCGTAAAAAAAGAGAACTGGAACCAATGCTCAAAGTGCTGGAGGAAGTCAGTGAAGTAGATGGTATGTGCAGTCACTCCGAAGAATTCTGTAAAGTAATCCAGGATATGAAAATTATCTCTAATAAAGCAGATTCTACCTTGGATAAACTTATCAAAGCAGATAACAACTGGTTTATCAGCAAATTTATGAAAATGATGAAATAATACCTCATTCCTGAAAGCGTTTACTTACCCAAAATTCCTAACTAAATTAAACCACTGATCCAATTGATTATCCAGGATCAATTCTAACCATCGTGTACAATGGAGATTAATCCTTTTCAGGCAGTATATCCTAGTCTGGAGTATATCACATCCGCTGACTTTTTTTTCAATACCGTAAAAGAGGCCTACTCTGACTATCGCAAAAACGGATTTTTCCAAAAATCTGCCGAAGATGCGATCTATATTTATCAAATTAAAACCAAAGAAAAATCCTATACTGGCTTAGTAGGATGTGCTACGGTACAAGATTATTTGAATGATAAAATAAAAAAACACGAAAATACGCTGGCAAGTAAAGAGCAGCAACAGCTGCAGTTAATGATTAAGCGGGGCGCAGCGGTAAAACCTATTTTATTGACCTATCCGACCGTTGATGCAATAGAAAAAATTATTGCTCAACAAATTAAAAAAGTAAAACCCTTCTTTAAAGTATCTTTTGCGGATGGCGGAGAAGTACATACGATTTGGAAAATCGACGATGGGTCGAATATCAAAAAGATTCAAACTATTTTTGCAAAAAAAGTACCTCATGCTTACATCGCGGATGGTCACCACCGTAGTTCTACTTCCGCACTGATGGCCAAAACAATGAAAGAGAAAAATAAAACAGGACAGTACGATCAGATTTTAGCCGCTTTCTTTGCTGTAAAAGAATTGTCCATCTATGATTACAATCGGGTAGTGCAAGGATTAGACGATCGAACAATGGCAAGGTTTATGGCCGAAATTTCCCAAATTTTTGAGATTAAAATATTAAAAAAAGCAGCAAAACCTCGTAGGAAATTTGAACTAACCATGTTGATCGGGGAAGAATGGTTTCGGTTGAAATGGAAACAAGAAGTAATAAAGAAGTATGAAAAAGAAGATGTATTGCTGGATGCCAACCTCCTTGAACAGGAAGTGATAAAAGACATTATGAAAATAAAGGATACCAAAACCGATAATCGTATCAGCTACGTAGAGGGTCCTAAAGGATTTGAAAACATTGCCAAGCGTACGCGTAAAGATGAAAACAAAATAGCCTTTTGTCTGTTTCCGGTAATGATCGATGATCTGTTTAAAGTTGCAGATGCCGGTGCTATTATGCCGCCAAAATCAACCTGGTTTGAACCACGGGTTAAAAATGGATTGCTGGTGCTGGAATTTTAAAATCGTTAAAAAAGTAAATTTATTTATGCTTTTTCCCTAAGGAATGAAAACATCGAATTCACTATGAAAAAAATTACCGCCGATTTTATTTACCCTGTCACAAGAAATCCAATCAAAAATGGAGTAGTAATACTAGATGATACCGGAAAAATATTAGCTATAGAAGATCGTCGGGATCATGACCCCGCTTTTCTGGAAAAACACCATGGAATCATCATACCGGGTTTTATCAATACACATTGTCATCTGGAATTATCCCATATGCGCGGCAAAATAGGAACCGGAACAGGACTGATTCCTTTTATTACCAACGTTGTCAAATTTCGTGATTTTCCCGATGAAGAAATTATGGATGCCATCCGTCGTGGAGATAAGGAAATGTACAAAGGTGGAATAGTGGCCGTAGGTGATATTTCTAACAAAACAGATACGGCTACTCAAAAGGCAGCCAGTTCTCTCCATTATTATACATTTGTGGAGATGTTTGATTTTCTAAACGAAGCATTAACGGATAGTGAATTCGAAAAATATATGGCCGTTTTTGCTGGTCAGTCCGGTACGAATGGCAATAAAAAAAGTGTGGTTCCGCACGCTCCTTACACCGTTTCGGAAAATCTATTTAAAAAAATAAATGGCGTCAATCACGTAGGACAAACCGTCAGCATCCACAACCAGGAAACTCCCGCCGAAAACGAATTATTTCTCACTGGAAAAGGAGCGTTTTTAAATTTTTACAAAAAATTTGGAATGCCACTCAAGACTTTTGTTCCGCTGCATAAACCTTCTATTTATTACGCCATTGATCACATGGATCCATTGTGTAAAACCCTCTTTGTACACAATACCCTGACCACAACAGCGGATATTGAAGCTGCCCATTCCTGGAGTCCAAATGTCTACTGGGCTACCTGTCCTAATGCAAATTTATACATCGAAAATCGGTTGCCAAATTATCAGGCTTTTCTTGATACACGTGCGAAGATGACCATTGGAACGGATAGCCTGACGTCCAACTGGCAGCTTTCTATCTTTGAAGAAATGAAAACCATCGCTCGTTTTAAATCTTACGTACCTTTTCAGACACTACTGGAATGGGCGACGATCAACGGCGCGGAAGCCCTGGGCTACGAACAAAGATTGGGTAGCCTGGAAATAGGGAAAACACCAGGTTTGGTTTTATTGGAAGGAGTGGATGAAAATAGTTGGCAGTCGGGTAATGTGCAGCGGATTGGGTAGCAGTGTATTTGAAAAACTCAAAAAAGACCGTAGAGAAAAAAGTGGAGTGAACAGATCAACGCAGGAACAAGGCAATGCCTTGTTCCTGCGTTGATCAATATATCCAGGTATTTATTTATAATATTTTATCAGCTGTTTTCCCCAAATTCCAAACCTGGATACTGCTCTTCTAATGTCACCATCTTAATTTTAAGTTGCGCTATAAACTGTTGATGAGCGGCACTATCCGGACGGAGTGGACGATGTGCCAATCCTTTATTGATACTAAGAATTTCGTCATAATAAGTTTGAGTTTCCTCCGGAAAACAACCTTTTCTAAAATATTCCCAAATATAATCAATGGCCATTTCCGTAGGATGCATCAAGTCATTTTTATAAAAACGGTAATCCCGCAAATCATCCATCATCAATTCGTATGCCGGGAAGTAGTGGACGGACGTAAATGCTTTTTCTAATTCGGCGCAAGCCAATAATAAACTCGCTTTACTACGTTGATTGGTCACTAAACCATCCCGAAGATGGCGGACTGGACTGACCGTCAGGATGATCTTTAAATCAGGAAACTGATCCGTTATCTTTTTTAAAACAGGTGTAAAATTTTTATAAATATCTTTGGGTGAAAATAGTTGTTTGGTGAAATGAAAACCAGGGAGCTTATGACAATTGGCGACCACCTGTTCCTGGCCAGTATGTACAAACCCGTTAGCAGTACCAAAGGTCAATAAAAGAAATTTTGCTTTTTTTAATTGAGTAGAGCCGTTGGCTAATCTTTGGTTGATGGCCGCTAGCATTTCCACTTTGTCTGGTCCCGAAAATTGTCCGTGGTGCGCAAAACTATGCCATTGATCCTGATGGTAAAATAGTTCATCTGACTTAAAAGGCTGCTCTTCCAGTAAACGGAGCAATCCGTTGATCATCGGAAAAGGATGGTAGAGAATTCCAAAAGGATTAAGGTCGACAGACCAGCGTCCCGTACGAAAACGATGACCGATGTGTTGCGCAAAGCAAGACCCCAGACAAAGCAGGTGATCGTCGGGTTTGACTGGTGGTAGTCCCGGTATTGGCGGTAATATGGTACGAAATGATTGCATAGTTTCGCCCAAAAATATTACTTTTAAGGCTTAGGATCAATAAAAGAATAACTTATAACATTTGGCTGCTTAATTGGCTCCTACTCTTCCCCGCCTGATGACTGTCAGATCGGGCAGGGTTGGTAAAAAACTCATTATGCTACGGCATAAATCGTATTTCACCGCCTCGATTAGAACCAAATTAAAAAAATATCGAATATTGATTTTTCAGACCCGATTGCAGAACAACGCTGATCTTTAGAATAGGAAACCTGTTTTTGGATATAAACTGATCTACATGGATCAGCATACCTAACAATTTAATGCTTATGGCACTAGTATGAATATTTTTAGTAGATTATTTGGAAAGGGGAAAGCAGCAACAGCACCAGAAATAAATTTTGGTCGCTACACGGATGCTTACAAGACTGCCGAGCAGTATGATGCCTGGGACGAATCGCAGGACCTGTTTGAGGCGGAAAACTATACCGAAGCCTATGCGTCTTTTCTCAAATATCTGAATGATCCTGCGGTAAAAAATGTACGGTATGAGAAAAGTGCAAATGGAATCAAGTTTGAATTTTTTCAGGGATCAAAAAAAATAATCGGGTTTGCTAACCAAAAGCAGGTAATCGTAGAAGCAAAGATTGCTCAGGCTCATCAATTGGATGCCGCATTTATGGAGCGTTTAATTCGGCGAAATTTTGATTTAAAATACGCCCGTTTTGCGCTGGACGATTCGGATATTATTACCATCAAGTTTGATACTTACACAATGGATGGTTCTCCCTACAAGTTATACTACGCCTTGAAAGAGTTGGCGACCAATGCCGACAAACAGGATGATTTGCTGGAAGATGAATTTCAAAATATAACGCTGGTTGGCGTAGATCATCTGAAAAGTATCAGTGAAAAGGAAAAGCAAATTAAATATGCTTTTCTTATTAAAAAAATAGAAGCGGTAGTTCATTCGATTTTTGACAATAATAAAACGATCGAAGAATATCCCGGAGGCCTGGGTTATCATTTGTTAAATACCGCCTACAAATTAGACTACCTTGTTTGTCCGGAAGGATTTATGATGGAAGCACTGGAAAGAATTCACCGACTTTATTTTTCGAAAGACGATCGAACGATGACCGAAAAAGTAGCGATGGTCCGATCAGAATTTCAGGCGTTACTAGCGCGTCCGGCAGAAGATTATTATCGGGAAATGTACGTGACTACCTCCACTTTTGGTATTACTAACCCGGCCAGTCACGATCGAGTCCGCAGTTTTATTGATGGAGAATTGGGAAATATGAAGTGGTTTCGACAAAATGGATATTTAGAAACCGCATTGGCTGTTCCTGGATATATCGTCGGCTACTGTTTGTTCAATTATGCGATACCCTTACCGGATCGCGCCTTTTTTCATTTATATTATCAAATTATGGAACCGGAATATTTTGCCAAACTGGGTTTTTCGGAAATCTATTATCATGTAGAAAAAAAGGTCTTTGATAAAAAAGAAATTCGTCGAGCCATACGAAACATTGTTAGAACACACCGACAAAAATTTCCAAAATTAAATCCGGAAATTGGTAGTCTCGACTTTACGGATTGTGCCGGTTTTGCCAAATCCTATTTGTTAATGGTTCGTAATGTAAATATGATGAAGTTGCAATGAAAGAGTCGTTACTAAAAAATGGAATTATACAGATTGCCACCCCGCACAGTACGGGAACCGGTTTTATTCTGGGAAAAGAAGGCTTGATCGTAACCAACGAACACGTGGTGCGGGACAACCGGGAAGTGGTGGTTTATGGTTTTAATTTTCGGCAACAGATTGTTCCGGTCGTATATCTGGACGAAAAATACGACCTGGCTTTTCTAGCCATACCTGAGGGATTTGAAGGAACGACTTTATCATTGGAAGCGGAAGACCAGCTAACGGTAATTGACGACGCGATCTACGCGGTAGGGCATCCTTACGGAGCAGATTACGTGGTACAAGCGGGAAAAATTACCGCACTGGCGGAGATCAACTACGGCATTCCATTTATTCATCATACGGCAAAGTTGAGTCCCGGATTTAGTGGAGGACCGCTGGTCAACGAAGCGGGAAAAGTAATCGGGGTAAATACATTTCTTACGCGGAAAGATGAGTTTATCGGATTCACCTTGCCGACCAAACGGCTGATTCAACAAATTAAAGAATTTAAAAATAGTAAAATGCCCGTCGCTGCGCTCTGTGGAAATTGCGAATTATTGGTGTCAGAATTATCTATCGAAGCACACCGTTGCCCGGGTTGTAATAATTCCATACAACTGGCTTCAGCGATCAAGCCATACCAGCCAGCAGGTATGGCGTTGACCATTGAGCAATTGTTGAGTAGATTAGGATATGCCGCCAAACTGGCTCGACGTGGTGTCAATAATTGGGATATTGTCAAAGGTAGTGCGCACATAAATATCTCTTATTATGAAAAATCTGGCTTAATAATTGGAGATTCCTATTTGTGTCATCTACCAGCGCAAGATCATTCCCCCCTTTATCAGTTTTTGCTACGGCAAAATTACCAGCTGGAAGGATTGACACTCAGTATCAAAGGCAACGCTGTTGTACTATCTTTGTTAATCTACGATCGTTATTTGAATTTAGATACCGGAAGTCGATTATTTGAACATCTGTTTAAGACCGCAGATGATTTGGATAATATACTGATAGAGCAGTATGGTGCTAGCTGGATAAAGGAACCCCCAACGATAGAGAAGGTAGAAGAGGATGATTTTCCTGAGCTATTGAAATAATAATAAAATATAACACGTTAGTTAATTTGTCGGCCTTTAGCCACAAGAATACATCTCTATTTATAACCTATCCATGAATACTTTCGTAAGAATGTTTTTTCTAAAATGATAAAAAATTGTTAAAAACAGGACTAAAACCCGATTTTTTATCTTATTAGGGAAATAATATTATAATATATCGGGAAATTCAGTATTTTTACTTTTCGTGATGGTAGATGGCAGTTTTTTAGCATTCCCTCCCCATTATCACAAGTATTTACTTACGTTCCGTGGCTGTTCTTCCTATGATACTGTTCCGTTTCGACTGAACAAGTAAGTATCTATTATTCATTTTAATCTATTGTTGACATGAAAAGATTGACACAAATTTTATTTCTTTTTGCTTTTTTGGCACTTGGTAGTACCAGTTTGAAAGCGCAAGACATCCACTTTTCCCAGTTCTACCTGTCTCCACTCAATCTCAATCCAGCCCTAACCGGCGTGATGAATTGTAATGTAAGATTAGTAGCGAACTATCGTAATCAGTGGTCAAGTGTTTTAAAGCAGAATGCCTTTAAAACTTATTCTGCATCTTACGATCAGCGAATTGCTGTTGGTCGGTATGATTTCTTTGGAATTGGTGGCTCTTTTTGGGGTGATAAGGCGGGAGAATCTGAATTTGCAACTTTACAAGGAAAACTATCCGCTTCTTATAGTAAGAAAATGGGAGGTTACAGATCCAAGGCGCACTATTTGGTTTTTGGTGCAGAAGTAGGTGTGACACAGCGTAGTGTAGATTTTCAAAGACTGCGCTGGGGAAACCAACAGAATGGTGGGGTTTTTAATCCGGACATAGGGTCAGGAGAAAATTTTACTAACAATAACCTGATTTTTGCAGACGTTTCTGCTGGATTACTGTGGTTTACCGTATTAGATGACAACAGTAATTTCTACGTAGGTGGTGCGTATCACCACCTTAACCGGGCGGATCAATCCTTTAATGATCAACAGTTTGAAGCTTTGTATAGTAAATTTACGATGCATGCCGGTGGAGAATTTTTGATGACCAGCAAGATCGGCTTGGTACCGGGTGTCGTGACACTCTTTCAAGGACCTTCTTTTGAGTTAAACACCGGAACAAGTTTGAAGTTTTTACTGGGTAATTCCCGTACCAACTATCAGGCTTTTCAGATTGGTGCGTGGATGCGTATTTCCAATCACTTCCAGCAGAGTGTAACGGCAGATGCCTTTATTCTGTCTACGAAATTTGATTACAACGACTTCTCTTTTGGTTTCAGTTATGATGTAAACGTATCAAGTCTTAAGGCCGCGAGTAATTCGCAGGGAGCTTTTGAATTTGCCATGGTTTACAAGATTTGTGGAAACGAAAAAAGAAATGTTTACTGTCCTAACTTCTAGGATGTAGAAAAGCATTTAAAAGTAAAAAATAAAAAGTCCCGCAGTTGGTTAAGGCCAGTTTCGGGACTTTTTATTTTATCAACATTCCTTATTCAAATGCTAATAAATATAAAAAAAAATACTATTTTCGCCATAACATACAAGACCAACCTACATTTTTACATACAACTACTGATACACTAATAATAACACTTCCCCGCAGAGGAACGGCAAATCATTTTGATTTGGCAGCGATTATTACATAACAAAAAAAAACAGGGAACCATGTTTGGTAGCAAAAACAAAGAAGTAAATAATACGAGTAAGAAGGGCGGAATTATGCCTTCTGCTTCACCTCACTCGCTTAATACACTGGTCAAAGGTACCACCGTAGAAGGAATCATTCGATGTGAAAGTGATATTCGTATCGACGGAACCGTGAAAGGATCTTTAGATTGCAAGGCAAAAGTAATTATTGGACCACACGGTTTGGTAGACGGAGATGTCATCTGTCAAAATGCGGTAATTGAAGGTCGTTTTGAAGGAACGTTGAAAGTAGCAGAATTACTGAACGTACGAGAAACCGCTCAGGTAAACGGTGATATTAAAACCAATAAATTAATTGTGCAGTCTGGTGCAATCTTTAACGTAGCTTGTAAAATGGGCGTTCAGTCTAGCAGTAGCAACGGTGTAACCGCTTCTAAACCATCCAATAATAATGGAGTCAAAGCAGGAAAAAAAGCCAGCGAAGTCCAGGCCTAGTACCAGCGCTTCCATTATGAAATATATGGGCATGGCCACACAAATGGCGGTGACGGTAGGTGTAGGTGCCTTCCTGGGACAAAAAGCAGATATTCATTATGGTAACGAACGACCACTCTTTACCATCATGGGAGCGGTCATTGGTATTTCTGCCGTATTATATCTGATCGTTAAAGATCTCATCCAACCTAAGGATCATTAAAAGAATAACTTATAACATTTGGCTGCTTAATTTACTCCTACTCTTCCCCGCCTGACCGATTGTCAGATCGGGCAGGATTGGTGAAAAACTCATTATGCTACGGCATAAATCGCATTTCACCGCCTCGATTAGAACCAAATTAACCGACCCAAACCTTTATAACTTATTTTATCAACACTCCTAAGTCTTGACCATATCCAGTTTTTTTAAAGAATTAGCTATTGCTGCCGGAGGAGTCGCGGTGATTTTATTTATCCTGCATCAGTTTGATAAGTTTAGTCATCTGCCCCCTTTTTCGTGGTCTTGCTGGTTACTGTTTGTTGCGTTTAGTCAAGCCGTTTTCTTTTTTGGATTGCGGGCCGCGCAGAGTGCCAATCGGCACGACTTTACGAATGCGTCGATGGGATTCATATTTTTTAAAATGATGCTCTCCGTAGGCTTTGTCTTTATTTATGTTAAATTGACTCAACCGACCGACGCCTTGTTTATTATCCCGTTTTTTATCAATTACCTTTGTTTTACTATTTTTGAAACGCGCTTTATGATCCTTTTGGGAAAAATGAGACCCAAACGACGGGTAAAGGAAGGTAGTGGGGTTTAATTTAAAGAGCGAAGTTCAGATTGAATGCTAATTCTAATTCTAATTCTAAATTTACATTGGAAATATCTTTTATGAAAAAATACGCCGTTACGGTCAACGACCAAAATACCATTGAAATAGAAAAAGAGCAAATCAGCAACCTGGACATGATTCGGCAAGCGGATGGTTCCTACCATTTACTTTATAAAAATGAATCTTACCAGATAAAAATTCTGGAGCAAAATCCCGGTAAAAAGCAACTCAAGCTACTCGTCAACGGAACTGCCTATCACCTAAAGATAGCCGACGAATACGATCAGCTGGTTCGACAGCTGGGACTGGAAGTGGTAACTACCCAAAAAGTAAACGAGATCAAAGCTCCGATGCCCGGTTTGGTTTTAGAGGTAAGTGTCAAAGCGGGCCAGACCATCGCAAAAGGCGATCCGCTCCTGATTCTCGAAGCGATGAAAATGGAGAATGTGATTAAATCAGCGGGAGATGGAGTGGTAGAAGAAATTCTGGTAGAGAAAGGAGCGGCGGTGGAGAAAGGGGCGTTGTTGATTAAGCTGGCGTAGATATAATAGTAAAATTTGTGGTAAGAGATATACAACAGGACATTTGCGTAATTGGAAATCAATCGAGACGAAGAGGTAACAATTGGAAAAAATATTATTAAAAAAAGTAGTAAGATAATACAGGCCCGCAAGCTATTGGTTAAGAGTGCTTGCGGGCTTTTTTAATGGGACGGTTCCTTTGGAGTGTGTCTGCGCGGGTGGCTTCCTTCAGGATCGAGGTGCGGGTAGCCAAAAGACATACTTCATTGAGTACTCCCTTTCTAATTTGTCAGATTATCACCCGCACTTGTATTGGGGGAATAAGTCAAACGATAATCAATAAAGTAACCTCCTCCTGGAAGTGGAACTGCAATTGGCCACATTCTTTCAGGTAAAAAATTCATTCTCTCTTCTACTCTACCAAACGATTCGCCAGAATTAAAAGCTGAATTATCCCCACCAGATCCGTCAAGGTTTTCTTGAGAAAAGGAGACTCCAGAATCAATTACTGCCACACCAATTAATTTTCATTTAGTCGTTTTTTTAAAAATCAATTGCGATTTATAATTGGAGTCAAATTTGAAATAGAATAGACATGTTACCTATAATAGATGTCAGGTAAAAATTTCTAATTCACCCAACTATCCAAATCTTCCAATGCTAGAAAAAATACATTTTTGCGAAAATTCGCTAATAATGGCGTCATTTTCGCGTTTATTACTTAAATAACCCTTATATTTGAGCGAAAATTCGCTATTTTATTTAAAAATCTACTTCAATTTATAAAAAATAATTTATCATGACAAAGAATCCCGAAATAAGCAGCACGGATTTGCAACCACTCCAGGGTGGAGAATTTCTAATTAAAGACACGGAAGCCAAGGATATTTTTATCCCCGAAGATTTTGACGAAGAGCAGTTGATGGTTCGTAATATGGTACTGGATTTTCTAAACAAAGAAGTAAAGCCGCACCTGGATGAGCTGGAAACAAAGAAATATGAACTGGCCGAAACCATGCTCCGCAAAATGGGAGGATTAGGTTTATTGGGTACCCACATCTCCGAAGCCTACGGCGGAATGGAGCTGGATACCAATACCAATACGTTGATCTGTGATACGATGGGACCCGCCGCTTCTTTCAATACCACGTACGCGGCGCACACCGGAATCGGAATGTTACCTGTTCTTTATTTTGGTAACGAAGCACAAAAGCAGAAATATCTACCGGGTATGAGTGACGGTTCCATTGTCGGCGCTTACTGTTTGACGGAGCCAAGTTCCGGATCGGATGCGCTTTCCGCCAAGACCCGGGCGGATTTGACCGACGACGGTCAACACTATATTATCAACGGTCAAAAGATGTGGATTTCCAATGCAGGTTTTGCGGATCTATTCATCGTCTTTGCCCAAATTGAAGGAAATAAATTTACCGGATTTTTGGTAGAAAAAGGAACCGAAGGATTGGTGCTAGGAGCGGAAGAAAAGAAACTGGGAATCAATGGTTCTTCTACCCGTCAGGTATTTTTTGAAAATATGAAAGTACCCACGGATAGTATTCTGGGAGAAATCGGAAAAGGTCACCTGATCGCTTTCAATTCTCTTAACAATGGACGTTTCAAATTATGTGCTTTGTCATTAGGCGGTGCGAAAGAAAGTTTACGTACCGCAGTAGTGTATGCAAAAGAACGTATTCAATTTAAAGTGCCGATTGCTAGTTTTGGGGCAATTAAATATAAGTTGGCAGAAGAAGCCATCAAGATTTTTACCACCGAATCTGCTCTGTACCGAGTATCGGATTTGATGCAGGACAAGAAAGCAGAACTGATGGAAAGCGGGATGGATTTCGCGGAAGCAAAATTACAAGCGGCCGAAGAATACGCCATCGAATGTGCGATTCTAAAAGTAGCAGGTTCTGAAGCACTGGATTATATCGTGGACGAAACCTTGCAGATTCATGGTGGAATGGGCTTTAGCGAAGAAGGAACTGCTGCTCGTGCGTACCGAGATTCTCGAATTGCCAGAATCTACGAAGGAACCAACGAAATCAATCGTTTGTTGACCGTAGATATGTTGTTGAAGCGCGCCATGAAAGGTAAGCTGGATATCGTCGGACCCGCATGGGCGGTACAAAAAGAGTTGACTTCTATGCCTTCCATGACGAAGCCGGAGGGAGCATACGCAGAAGAGAAAAAAGCCGTAGGTGATTTTAAGAAAGTAATTTTGATGGTGGCCGGTGCTGCTGCCAAGATGCAGATGGATGGTAAAATCAACCTAAAAGAAGAGCAGGAAATTTTGATGAATGTAGCGGACATGATGATTGACCTGTTGGTTGCTGAATCTACCTTGTTACGTGTAGAAAAATTATCTGAAAAAACAGAAACGAAATTTCCAATAGAAATTTACGAAGCTATGTTACAAACATTTCTGGCAGATGCAACCGCCCGTATGCACAAGAATGCAACGGATGCGCTGGTATCTTTTGCAGAAGGAGATTTGTTGAAGACGATGTTGTTAGGACTGAAGCGTTTCACCAAGTATCCTCCGGTGAATGTGAAAAAAGCACGTCGGATGATTGCGGAAGTAGTAATTGATAAGGAAGGTTATCCTTTCTAGGAAAATGATTAGGTAATCAACAATGCCCTCAATCGTAGATGTTCTACGGATTGGGGGCATTGTTATTTAGGGTAATGGCTTTCTTTTGGCACTAGTGCCTCATCCCGTAAATCGTAAACACGTTAACGCACATCATTCATTTTGTTTAACTAATGAGCATCCTCTTTCTCCACCACCGTCGGTGCCGTCCAGGGTTCTGATCCGACAAGATTGCGTTCCGCTTTTTTAACCGCTACCCCAGATCTTTTTTTATCGCTGATCATCGCAACGGTCATAATTAAACTGGTACCGATAATGATGAACAGGAGAACGCCTTCTTCAAAATTTTCTACTGCCAGCTCTTCTGGAATGGCGTAAAACAACAAAACGGTAATCAATCCACGAGGGGCAACGAATAGTTGGGGGAGAATATCTTTTCCAATCATCACCCGTAAAATAATATAGCGAATTAAGTAAATTGAAATTATAATTCCAATACTGACCGCAGCCACTTTCATGCTAGCCAAGGTTTCTAGCTGAATAATAATACCAAAAATAACGAAGAAGAAAGTACGAACAACGAAAGCCGTCTCCATCGTAATGATGTGCAGTCCTTCGTAAATTTGTAATGCCTTTTTATAATTTAGCATTTTTTTCAATGGCCCACGGAAGAACAATCTCATATTAGCGATTAATAATCCGAAAACCAGAATGATGATTAGTGAGGACAAGTGCATCTTTTTACCCACCGAATACAAGAGTAATAATACGGCAATCAGCAGGAATAATTTTACATGACTTTTGATATTTTGAAATATCAATACAATAATATAACTGGCAATCAACGATAGAATAACGGTCAGCCCGATCGTGCCCGCATAGGCTGCTGCACCACCGCCAGGGTGAGCAATAGGGTCGTACTCTGCCAGTAATTTACCGCTCAAAAAGTAAAACAAGATAATTCCCAGGATGTCAGAAAAGGTACTTTCATAAATGTGAAACTCCTTTTTGTCAGGACGCAACCCGCTAACACTTGGAATAATAATCGCACTCGATAAAATCGAAAGTGGGGTAGCGTACAACCAGGCTTTGGTGGTTTCCATTTCAAAAGCATATTCTAGAATTTCTGCTGCCACCCAGGTAGACAAGATCAGTCCCAGGGCTGCAATCCCGAAAGCTTTGGCTATCGGAATATATTTTTCTGGTTTGAGTTCCAGCTCAAGGGCGGCTTCGAGGACAATCATAATTAACCCGATAATTCCCAGGATTTCCAGATAAGGAAAAAAGTCATAAGGAGTTTCTGGAATTACAACAATGTCAATTCCGAGCTTTATGACAATTCCCAAAACAATGAGCATCAGTACCGAAGGTACGCTAGTACGCTTTGAGATTTCTCCAAAGGCGAAAGACAGGAGTAGAATAAGGCTGGATTCAATGAGCAGATTATAAGGTTCTAACATTTTTCTATTTTACTAATCTTTTTAAATTTTATTTTATCGAAGCTAAAAAACTTTAAAGTATTGTCCGACACTGATATCCCCAGTCTTCGAGTAACTTCACTAAGTGCTTTAAATGTTGATCTTGCCTTACGCGAAGTCTTGCTTTATATGCAATCTGTTGGTTAGGTTGATCAACAATCTGTATTTCAGGAGGATAAAACCAGTCGATGTACGGACAAGCAAACAGTTTGTCTCTTAATCTGCGCATACTTTTATCTTTCATCTCCTCCGGCGGCACAATTTGTAAAAAATTGATGCCCTCTAATCGTTCTCCCGCTACCTTGGTAAAACCGTCTGTAATCAGGGTGGTATAGTTGATGAAACGGACTCCTTCTTTTATTTGTAAAGTCAATCCCAATCGATCCACCTCATCAATCACGCCCTCGTTACCATTTACCTTGATTCGTTCTCCTTTGGAAAAAGTATCGTTCAGCAACAACAAATGACCGGTAAAATAATTCCGTAAAGGAATAAAAGCCAGTGCTAAACTGATCAAAATCAGCGAACCGTGCACCAGCGGATTGATCAGCGCAAAAGTCATCAAAATAATACCGATCCCCAGGGGTTCGAAAAATATTCGAAATTTACGCAGATACTGAATGGTACGGCGGGAAAAATAACCCGTTCGCACATTTCGCTCGACTAGTTTAATGATAAATCCTGTGAGCATAAAGATTCCTATTATGATAAGAATCAAAATAAACCAGCGGCTCCAGCTAATACTTAAGTCTTCCAGCATATTAAATAATTGATTGATTGGTATATCCTTTTTTTCCGTCAAATTCCAGATACTGTTGTTCGTCCAGCAGACGTCCTACTTCGTTAACGACCATTGGATTGACTTCGAGCCAGCCGTTCATATTTCTTTGTACGACTCCTAAAATTAAAGCCCGTTGCAAAATAGGACCATAAACAGTTTTAAAGGATGGTCCCAGATATTTTCGTAATCGGTATTCGTTGGTTCTTCGTTCGATCATAATCGATCGTAGAAGTACCGCAATATCCGGATTGAGAAAATCAGGTAGCGTGTACATCACTTCAGAATGTGGCTGTACTTTTTCGTCATTATATTTGCGCATCAGCGCCGCCCAGTGGTGCATTACCTGTCCCACGTTGCCTTCTGACAATCGGTAAAGTCGTCCTACTAATTTATCCAGTTCTTTAGAATTAAATTCCTCCCCATCCGTATTTACCAGTTGCATATGTGTTGCGCTGTGTCGAATCAGAACAGCCTGTTTAATATCTTCCAAACTCATGCGGTCAAGTGTGATTTCTGTCTGGAAAATTTTCCCGATATCAAACCATTGCTTTAATTGATTATGCAACCAGTTGCTTGTAGAAACCATAAAAAATATTCTTCCTGCATTTTGGTCAATTGCTCTGATCAATCGACGAACATTCTGGCTCAATGTTATTTTATCATCCTGCCAGATTTCCAGATCATCAATCCAGATCATGGTGGGTTCTTGTTGATACTTTAAAACAAAATCCAGACTTTCTCCCAAGTCCATGGTTGTTTCAAAAGTACGTCCCTGAATAGTAATTCTATTTTCAGGATTGAGTGCAATTGCGTTATTGCCAAAATAATTGTGATTTACCAACTGCCCCAACAGTGTTTTTCCAGAAAATCTTTTTCCTGTTAAAAGCAGTGCACCTCTGAATCCCTGTCGCCAGTTTTCAATTTGGGTGCTGATATGATTTAGTTCATCGGTACGACCTACCCAAAAAGAACTGCCAATATATCCGCGAGTCATAAAAATATTGGTATAGTGTAAATTGTCTGCCTGCACCGTACGTGCGCGAACGACCCGAACTATTTTTTCCGAGACAGACATGACCTCTTCTTCCCGAATACTTTTTCGATATTGTTTAATAAAATATCCTTTTTCTTTAATCCATAATTTCAATTTTTCCCACCAGGCAATCTTGTACCGGCGGTATTGGTTAATGGTAGATTGAAAGGAAAGTGAAAGAAAATCTTCCTGAAAAACTTTGGAAACACCAAGGGTTTTACCCAATTGTCCTTTTACATCTTCTCTCAGACCAAGAATGTTTTCTCCACTCTTGTCTAGATTTTTAGTTAGATTTTGTAAGATTTGCAGGATGTCATCTGTTGGATGAGGTTGATCTTCTAGCCGCTCGTTTTGAATTAAATTTCTAATGTTTTCAATCGCGAGACTCAAGCGGCTGTGAATATTATTACTAATTTGAAAAAACTCATACACTTCCGACATGACTTCCGATTCAATCCATTCACGGGTACTTTGTTGTACGTTAAAATCTTTATATAGCAAACGCCCTTCGTGCAAAGACACATTTACTTTCATCTTTTCGGGTAATTCCTGAATCTGTTCGTTCAGATCTGAATTGAATTTTCCTACTTTACTGGAGATTAAAATTTTACGATCTACTTCTTCCAGCTGGTGTACTACATCCATCGAAATAGGTTCGTCCCCTTTTGTTTGAATGCGCTCTCGAATGGCAATAATTTCCGCTTTTACCTGCTCAATTGTTTCCAGGTAATTATTAAAGGTGTCTACAAAATGACTGTTGATAACAACGTAAGCACCGGAAGAATTCCATAAAGCCTGAAACTGTTTTTTTAGTTCCTCTGCCTGCTCTTGAAAGTGAATAAATTGTTGTTTATAGACGGGCCAGGGATTGGTTTGAAGATGCCAGATATCCCTTACTTTTTTATGATCCGGCGTCGCCCTTTTAGTTCCTTCCAGATAATCTTTTAAATCATTACTTAACTCAAAAAGTAAATCTCTGGACTTTATTTTCTGTTCCTGGAAAGATTTTAAAGTAACGTCTCCGTCTGATACACGAAGGAATGTTTTATGTTCTTCAAATAGAATATCCCGCCACAATAATAAAAAATATTTTACACGTTCTGACCAGTCAAAAGTGATTAGGTAATCTTCAAAGCGTTCTATCTCCGCTGTGGTCACAAGGTGATAGGACAAGTCGCCAATTTCTATAGCCTGTTGACTCAATTCTACCAGACCATTGGCCATTAGTGCGATATGCGCCGTTTCTTGCGTTTCACTACTGTAAGCTTCTGTGATGAGGTGATTGACGCGTCCTTCAAATTCTTGTAACAGCGGATCTGGCAGACGGTCAGGTTTAGTAATTGGCGTAACGGTTGGTTGAGTATCCAAATTTAGCGTGCTCTTATGGTTATCGAATATGTATTAATCGAAGTTTTAAATAACTTCATGAAATCGGATTATTGATTCGCCCTCACAAAGTAAGATTTTTTATCCAAATTTTAACTGGCGCTGTAACTAATTCGATAGACAACATCCGCGTAGTCATCACTGACGAGGATCGATCCATCCGAAAGCAATTCCAGGTCTACCGGTCTTCCCCAAACTTCCTGCGTATCATGGTCGAGCCAGCCTTCCGCAAACGGGGTGTAACCAATCACTTTATCGCCATCTAGTTTGGCAAGCATCAGGCGGTAGCCACTCTTCTTTTCCCGGTTCCAGGAACCGTGTTCCGCTACAATAATCTGATTTTGATATTCGTCCGGAAATTGCTTTCCAGTATAAAATTCAAGACCAAGTGGTGCTACGTGTGCTTCCAGTACTAGCGCAGGAGGCGTAAATTCATCACAGGATCTCTTGTCGCCAAATTCTGGATCAGGAAGATTGCCTTGATGACAATACGGATAACCGAAATGCATGTTGTCTTTAGGAGCATGATTAAGCTCACAACCCGGTACATCGTCCCCCATCCAGTCTCTGCCATTGTCAGTAAACCAGAGTTCTTTGGTAATTGGATGCCAGGTAAAACCTACAGTATTGCGAATTCCAGTTTGAATAATTTCCCGATCGGTTCCGTCGGAATTGATTCTGGTAATAGAATTAAAAACAGGATCTTCAGATTCACAAATGTTACAAGGTGCTCCTACGGGAACATATAATTTACCATCGGGACCAAAGTTGATGTACTTCCAGCCGTGGTGATCTTCCGTAGGATATTCATCGTAGACAACCGTTGGTTCCGGTTTTTTGTCCATATTTTTTTCAATATTATCGTACCGCAAAATTCGACTAATTTCCGCTACGTAAAGGCTACCATCTTTGTAAGCTACCCCGTTTGGGCGGTTTAGGTTTTTATCAATCACAAACTTTTTCTCTGCTTTAAAATCCTGGTCTTCGTCGCGCAACGCGTATACATTACCGGCACGCATTGAACCCACGAAAATCGTTCCTGCGTCACTACGTCGCAGCGATCGGGCATTTTTGATTTCTTCAGCGTATAATTCAATTTTAAACCCTTCTGGTAGTTTAATTTTATCGAGTTGGATCGGTGGTTTAGGTTTTTCCTCCTTTTTCTTTTCGTTGACTACTTTTTCGGCCTTCGCCGTTTCTTTGGTCGCCGTTTCCACCGTTTTGTCGTCACTGGCCGGGGATTGACAGGCAGTGCACAACAGAATACAGGAGGCAAATATTAAAAAGAAATTTTTCATGATGAAATGTATTTTTTATTCGAATTTCTTCGAAAAATAACCATAACAAATGGCATTTGGTTACAATATCGTTTTTTTTTGTGGATTGGGAAAATGAACGTAAGGAAGAGTTGATATTTCAAAAAATAAGAAAAAAGTTTATTAACCGTTGAGTTAATTCAATTACGGGATGAGGTACTAAGTTGTTGATTAGTTAATCGGTGGATCAGTCATATAGTACGCAATGCGAACGTAACCATCTTGGTTGTGCTCTTAGATCAGGATTACCTAATATTTGAC